>Ga0310697_10001733_pt1 | contig 24545 bp, 33 predicted proteins | sample 172DNAGHGlowgp2_FD_203883 | JGI IMG/M metagenome (GOLD analysis project Ga0310697, IMG submission 203883) | Sheep rumen microbial communities from Palmerston North, Manawatu-Wanganui, New Zealand - 1728 DNA GHGlow gp2 (v2) (version 2) | ecosystem: Host-associated > Mammals > Digestive system >...
TGTGCCAGTAATGAAACCTTTATATTTATCGTAATAAACATCCTGGATTTCACCAGCCATATATTGCTGCTGTGTATCTTTATCTAATGTATTCCACCATACAATAAATTCAGATCTTTCATCATAGAATTCAGCATCTTCAGAATTCTCAATTTCAAACGGATATTGATAAGATGTATAGAATGCATCCGTTCCAGCATCATTGACAATCAGATAACCATAAAGATATGCGCAATGAGTTGGCTTAATATATGTATCTTTAGAATTTACCCGTAACGGTAATCTAATTCTTCTGAAGTCTATCTGCTGATCGCCGATAGAAAGGCCACTGTTTACTGCATATACGCTATAACCATCAGTAATAATAAGATGTGGATGTGCAGAACCATAGCCACCAGTTTCAGTCATATGACATTCAGTTCCGTTTGAACTAATAGTAGCTATGTAATTGTATGTATTATCTTCATTTATTAAATAAAGCTTATTACCATAAACTGCATACAATACAGGACGGTTATCATAGCCTCTTGATACACGATACATACCACGACATTTACCGCCGATATTAGCTGCCTTTACCTGACCCTGAATTGTTCTCATTAGAATACTACAAGAATGCTCAGACGGATTCTGAGTTTCCACATACATATTCGTCGACTCTCCAAGGCCTACCTTAGCTAGATTAGAACGTGTGATGCTTCCTGCAATATTCTCAATTAATTTAACATTATTGGCCATGTAATCTCCTTATACGGTATAACCTGCCATTAATTCAGCCTGTGTCATTGTTCTATAACCCGGCCAATATTCATATTTGTCTCTTAAGACCATTCTAGTAATAGATTTAGGCGTTCTAACATTGTCAACTAATACCCTAACTTCATTCTCAAGTCTGTTCATTTGAGCGTCATCAAGTCTAGGATATTGTAAAGCCAGCTTATGTGCCAATGCTACAATAAGTAATTCGACATAGTTATCTGGAATATAGAGATCTGATTCAAGATCGAAGTCGATTGCTTCGTTATAGTTAATCTTCAGTCTCCTGTCATTAAGTCTATATGTCCACGGCTTAACCTGCATTACCCATTCACCTTCAGATTTCTCAATTACAGTAAATACATTGGCATCATTCATATAATTGTCAAATTCTGCAGCCGGCATAAATTTAAGCTCGTAATACATCTTATAAGGCTGTCCAACGTCGGTAACAACATAAACAGAATTAATCTTAGCCACGTCTCTAACACATACATGATTCATGGCCATATATTTCTTCATTTCCTGAATTCTAGGTTGCAGATAATCCAGAATAGTCTGAGCTCTCCAGGCGTATACATTCAAAGCTGGATTAAATACTACATAAACTGTATCTTCAACACCTTCTACCATAGCCCATGTATTATCGTTAAATTCTGTTTCAGACGGAATATAAGCATTTAATGCTTCAACAGTCGGGAAATAAAGATTATTCTTTCCCTTCATAAAGTCTGTCTCATCATATATATGAGTAAATTCAGAATTCTTAACGATTATAGAATTCTGTGTGAAATTAAGCAGATTGTCACTATTGTATTTGGCTACAATACCTTTAAGCAGCTTATAGGCAGTTTCAAGAATATCACCTGGAATAGCTTGCTTTCTAGGAACAAGATTAATACGAACTGTAGCCTCTTTAATAATTTCTCTGACAGAAGCCATAAATATCTCCTTATTATTAAACTTTATCTAATAATTAGAATTTAATAGCTTGCATGCTTCTGAATTTCTTCTGTCATACTCTTCTCTAGTCATTCTATCTTTATAATAATGCTCATACATGTAATCAGTATTACAAATCCACGGCCGGTTGGCATATATAGTACAAAGGCCGGTCTCCTCGTCGAAGAACCGGCAAATTGTGGAATTATCTCTTGCTAACTCAGGAATTACGTGTTTACAACAGCTATGATGTTTACATTTAGAACAATCAATCATCAATTATACCTATTGAAATATGCTAAATACTTATTTGCAATATCTGTTGCTTTCTTAGCTGAATATTCAGGCATCTGTTCGCCATGATTCATAGCATAAACGGCTAATGCAACAGCGTCACATAAGTCTGGTGAATGGCCTAATATCTTCTTAACATCATCTTTAGGTACTAGTTGGCCTTGTCCTCTATTGTTAATAAATAAAGCCTGTGCCAGCATTTCTTCTTTAACTATATCGTTAACCCAGAAGCCCTGTTTAATTGCTTTAGCTAATTCTAAATAAATTTCAGTTCTAGCATTAGGATATTTATCTAAATCTATTGCTTTCTGAGCGAAATTGATACCTGAAATAGCTAAATTCTTATCTCTGGATAGGTCATATACTCCTTGTCCATAACCACCAGTCATGTCTATATTGCCATATTTGACTTTATATTTGTCATATAGCATTGATACTATACCGGCTTTCTGCTGCGTGCTAGCTTCAACTTTCTCTATATAGTCAACCATACCATATTTATCAACAATTACATACATATCAGAGTCAGCTCCAACGCCACTTGCATCCATACCGAACCAATGTTCTTTACCGTTATCTCTCTTCTCAGCTGGAAATTCATGTCTGAATATAATCTGTGAAGCTACGTCGGTATCGAATATTTCGCCTAAACATTGTTGTCTGAATAGATTAGAACCAATACCGTAACGTTCTTCAAGTTCCTTCTTGAATTCTTCAGAAGTAAACGGATTATCCCTATATGTAGCATGTATAACGCTATCTTCATGTTCCTTAACTATCTTACTGAACCAGTTCTGGACTTTATCTAATGTAGACGGAGAAGAAATCAGTCTGGTCATTGACGGATATTTGGAACCTCTCATACGGTCCTTAGCGTAGTTATAAATTTCTTCGCAGCAGTATGCAGCTTCGTCTATGGCTAATAACGCGATTTCTGACAAACCAAGGATAGATGTAGGATTCTCAGAAGAATAACAGAATAATAACGATTCGTTAGGGAATCTTATTTCCTTTGCTGAAGAGTTCCAATGAACGGTTATACCAATCTGGGATGCAAATCCAATGATTTCACGTATAAGAACCTTCGTCAATGCAGGATAGTTCTGTGCGATACAGATACCTCTAATTCCCGGTTTCTGTAAACATTGCAATACTAGCCATGTTGCTAATATACGTGTCTTTCCTGCGGAAATAGCCGTACATGCAATAACGAGAGGATCATCGAACCTCTCTATGAATTGTTTCTGCCATTTAGATAATTGTAAATCCATTATTCCTTGACCGTAAACGTAATATTGAACGGACTATTGTTATTATCAGGAACAGACTCGGCCTTTATTTCAGTTATCTTCTTATCTTTGCTCCAATGTGCCTTATCTCTACGCTCTAGTATATTAAGGAATCTATCAGCTAATTTATGATTTGGTTCTTCCATTAACATTCTAGTCAACATATTACGTAATAACAGAATCTTTCCTTCATAGAAATCATCTGAAATACTATCAATTATTGTTCCTAATGGTGCTAGATGGAATACAAGCTTCTGAAACTCTTCTTTATTCTCTGTAGATAATAGGCCATAAGTAAGTTCCACATTAATCTTTGGAACTTTCAAATTACCAATATATTCTTCAAACGTAACATGCTTGAAATTCTGTTCGCACCATTCACTAAGTTTCATTATTCTATCCCATGATCTATAGCCGATAGCTTAGACAATAATTTAAGATATTTATTATTCTCTTCAAGTTCCTTAAGAATACAGGCTAAGAGCAAAGGAATATCTTTAGCTGTATCTCTTAATGGTTCTTGTGCTTCGTTGATTTCTCTCTTTATTTGTTTCTTATTTGTTGCCATAAATAATCCTTATGCCAGCAGATGGATTTGAACCACCGATGTTAACCTATTGAAGGACGTGATCTACAGTCACGCGCATTCAGCCTCTCTGCCATACTGGCTAATAATGGACCCGGTGGTAATCGAAACCACCACAGATGGCTTGCAAAGCCTTCTCGCCTCCTTGGATCATGCGAGCCCAAATTAATGGCGCAAGTTGGATTCGAACCAACACGAGGTTTAGCCTCTTAGGAACCTTCTATGCAACATTGCGGAAAGTAATTCCATTCATGTTGCGCCATTATATTAAATAATTAGTCTTTCAATTCTGAATTTGCCGCATCCATCATTTCACAGAGTTCTTTAAGCTTCTGAAGACGTTCTTTCCAGTTATACCTACGTTTACCGTCACCCCATAAGTAATGTATAACGGTGTGGCTTGTGGAATTTAACATAACGAATCTTTCTTCATCTGAAATATCTTCATATTGTCTAGGGTCTTCACACAAATGATGGCAGTTAGCATTCTTGGCCAATGGGGATCCTGTTACATAGTCGTATTTCTGTTTCTTCCTTAATTTAAGTCTGAAATTAGACCATGCTTTAGAACGTCTGAATAATACCTTAGGATCGGTTTCTTTAGCTACTTTCTTCTTTCTTGGATTCTTATTCATTAACCAACTCTATATTTATTGTGCATCAATATTCTTTCTTTAATGAACTGTCTTTGTGGATAGTCACATGTGCTGTCTTTAAGTTCAGCTTCATCATAACCATCAACAAAGAATCGTCTAAAGCTATAACCTTCTTGTCTGTCTTCGCATTTAGATTCTATCTTCTTTCCTCTCTTTAATTCAGATTGGAATAATAAGTGTCCAATGAAGTGATCATCTAAGTCAATATCCTGTATAACTGAATCAGTTACTCTTTCAGTCATCAACTTTACTGCTTTAGGACCGTAAACCATATATTGGCCTTGAGTCATATCATCATGCTGTGTACATAGCCAGTCTGCATTCTGCATATTCTTCTCAATTTCTTCAATATATGTTGGCGGATAATTAACGTCGCAATCTAGTGTTACTGAAATGAAATCTTCATTATGACGTCTGAACGTAGGAACAAATTTCTCCCAAACATGCATGTCATGTTCCTGGAAATAGATATGTAAATTATCATTATCATTCTCCATTTGAACTAGCCATTCTGGTATATCTTTACGTTCATTTGGGAAATTGTCCCTATCGAGGTTAATTTCAATTAAATCTGGCTTTCTAGTCTGGTTAAGAATTGAATCTAAAGTTGGTTTGCAGCTTCCGATTCTCTTAGACCATGTTGTCATTGATACGATTATTTGCATTATTATTCCCATTGTTTATTTAATTTCTCTCCGCATATTGGACAGAATTTACAGTTTAATTCAACGAAATCCCATCCGCCTTGATTATATAATCTAATTATATTATCTTTGGTAAATATCCTTGAATCATATTCACCAAATTTATTGTCCTCAAATCGTTTATCTCTATTATCACAGAATTCACACATTAATTATTCCCCTCCAATGCCTGCACGCAATTTAATATATTCATATAATGTAATTGGTGAATCTTTAGGGGGCATGTCTAGTACCTGTATAAATGCAAACCATTCTTTAGCATAATCTTTAAATCTATCATGTGATATTGCCATTATTATTCTCCTTTAACTAAACCACCAATAAACTCTGGATGTCTTTCACAGTATTCATCATATTTCTTAATTGCATTCATTTGATCTTCTAAACTGCAGCCTTGTGTTGGAATATATGGTGGTACATCTTGATAAATGTCAGAATTCCAATCGAAATAATCAGCATTTATATTCTTAATTGTGTTAATATCATGCTGCATTTGTTTCAACGTCTGTTTGATTTCCATTATATCTGCTTGTATATCAGTCATATTCTACTCCCTATCCCATCTCGGATCATAGTTATTATTGTTGTCTTCTTTATTATATTGATTTAGCCAAATATCAAATACCTTAGTATCTTGTTCTCTGACTCTTCTCTTCATATCTTCAATTTGCTGCTCGTTGTACATATTCCATTACCAAATTATATAATTGTATACTGTCTTCAATATTGTGTTTAATTCCGTTTATAATGTATTCCTGGTTTGGTATTCTAATTCCGGTATGTATTTGCTTACCTGTCTCTTTCCAACGTCCCACGGTTGATTTATAAGCATTTATTAAGCAATCTAATACATCTGTATCTATATTAAACTTCTTAAATATAATTTCCAACATATCTTTGTCATAATTATATTTACCATAACCTTTGAAACAAATCTTATAACCGCTAAGCTTATAGCGTTTCAACAATAAATATATAGTATCTAAGAAACTCCAATAATCTGTTACTTCAGTTATCCTATGTCCATTAATTTCATTAGGAACCTTTGTAGTTACTTTATGATAAGCCTTTCTGCCTGCTCTAGGAATTGGCGGTAATTTACAAACATATGTATCAGTTCCATTATCATCTGTAAATGTAATACACCATAAACGTGTATCAGGATCATAATGACCACCAGTCTTAAACAATTTCTGATTTAAATCCTTAGAAAGGCCATCTCCTTCAATATCTATTGTTGCTATCTTCATATTATTCCTTAAATATAGTAAATTATTTGTTACATAATATATATAACAGAAATATTCCAAACTTTGTATTTAGGCACGCAATGGCACACACTAGGCACACACTTTACTATGTGCCGCTAAATATAGTATATAGTATGTCATGATTAAATTTGGACATTGGGGACACAATATACAGCGCGGCACGCAAGGCACACACTTTATTTCAATTGTTAATAGAATTGGAATCACTTAAATTTGCAAATTTAGTGTGTGTTCTTCTATAATAATATATATTATTTAATAAAGGGGGCGCGGGCCCCCATCGAATTAAAGAATTCATACCGTTTATTACTGAATACTAGGGGTTTACAAACTTTACAAGATTTACTATCTTTGTTTAATAAATAATATATGAATTATGTGTATGGAAGAATAAGGCTGGCTGTGAAGTCAGTTATGAAAGAACAATTTAAAGAATCCGAAATGAATAAATTTATCGGATGTTATGAACCATATCTATGGCTTCCAAAGAATGCAAATTTATTGCAGCCGTTTATATCTGGTAATAATATCAATACATATTTCATTGGAAGGTTTATTGATAATATCGTCATATCTTGCTTAATAACGCATTATAACCTCATTATTTACGGAAGGTATAATCTTAATAGGGTAGATATAAATAAGGTCTTAGAAGACTTAGAAACGATGATATTTAAAGACGTAGAATATCTTTACAAATCATATCCAGGAGATACTGAAATATCAAAGCTATATGATTATTGCATTAGCTATAGACGTGGATTCTATTATAATTATATTAGATTATATGACGAATTTATGCAGCATTGGAATAATGGAAAGCCAGATGAATGGATTACATCAAGATTTAAACTAGGCTATTACTATAAGCAACGCAGAGAACGCCATGAGAAGGAAGGAAGTAAGAGAACTGACTGGTCATGGCTAAATAATCTATCTTCCGAGGATATTGCAAAGGAAATAATCAGAAGAGATATACATCATGATAGAAAGCTTGAGAAGGCTTTCCAGAAGAGAAATATATCTATTACTGCAATAAAGAATGAAATAAACAGAATTAACGATGAAGATAAGAACTTCGTCATTGACTGCGCTATAGATAGATGGTTTAACGCAAATAATACAGAAACTGTAAGAATGTATATCAATTATTATTATAACAGCATGATGGATAAAGACTTATGTTTGACGGTATTAAATAGATTAGGTTATGAACGTGCATGGATTGAACATTATAATGAACTCCATTTAACATCGTCAATCAAAGAGGCTATCGCCTCAGCCTACGAGTAATAGGGTAAACGCCCCATTAACTAGAATATATTAATAATAATACATTATATTATATATATATTATAAAGGAATAAATATGAAAGTAATAAATAAAGAAGTAATCAGCCTTAAAGAACTTAATCGCGTTTATAATAGGCTAGCATATGGTAAACATAACGTATTTAAAGGAAATAAGTCAGTTAAACTAGAAACGTGTCTATTTCCAGTATATGCAGCCTATGTTGACCTAATAGACAATAAGAATAATTACAGAATTCATTATACAATTAAATCAGAACAATAAATAGGGGTTTACAAGACGTAAATAATTTACTATATTATAATTATTCAAAGAGTTTATGACTATTTCACGTATTGTTTCATATCATACTAACCTTTCTATATATTTATACCCACGTGAAATAGTCAAGAATTTGACAGAACGGTAGCATAAATGCAGTATATACCACTTGACTGCAATAAATCATGTCACACTTCATCCCTTTCACCATGTATCGCTACTTAGTATGTCGATAGTTTATCTTCTACAGTCATAACTTAATTCCTCATACACATAGTTAATCAAAGAATCCTCTGTTGCCGCCGCTTCAGAGGATTTCTTGTATAGAAATATTTACATTGAAAGGTATTTACAAACGTCATATAAATATCTATATTATACACATAACAAATATAAAGGAATAAATTATGATTGAATCTACTGAATCTATTATTAAGAGAAACAAGGCTGCTGGTAAGTCTAAAGAAGAAACTTGGCATGAATGCTACGGTGGCGTAAATATGCCTGCATTCGTTAAAGTAACATTGGAGAACGATTTCAATTATTTATGGGATAAAGCCTAATGACAGACGCAGAACGTAAATTAATGGATTACTATTTATCTGTTGTGGAAAGATTTGAAATTGGCCATAGTATTGATTCTAAAGGTGATAAACTTATAACATTAAAGGATAACAATTCAGGAGAAACTATATTCTTTAATGACGATAAAGATGGCAAATTGCAATTATTGAAATACATTAAAGATAATTCTTAATAAAGAGGTGAATAATGAATAAAGAACAAATACTCAAACATCTGAAGAATATTCCTGAACCTGATGAATATGTAAAGGAATTTATCCGTCAGATCGAGAAATCTAAGTAATAAGAAACCCTGGTGATAAGCCAGGGTTATTTAATTTATTGATTTGGATTCTCCCAACCAGCAGATCTTCGTCTAGAACGATTTGTTGCTTCTCTATGATATCTATGAGAAAGTACGTCATTCTTGTACTTAGCCCAAAGTAATGGATCATTCATCCAACTATCATATAAATCTGGAACTCCATAATGTTCTGCAAACTTATATCTTAAATTTGGATCTTCAGGTAATGCTGCAAAGTTCTCACGTAGTTCTTTCTCGACTATTCGATTGTTTATATCCTTCCATTGAGCATTGTCTGGAACAAATCCTGGTCTTTGCTGTGATCTATAGGTTTCAAATTTCTTTGACTGTGCAACTCTCCATGGTTCGGTCTCAGAACCGTATCTTCCAATCTTTGAATTTCTATCATCCATTACCCTAGTCGCAATATCCGGTCTACCTTGAGCCAGTGCTATATCAACAATTGTCTCTTTAGGAACTACGGCTTTACTTGGAACAGGTTTGCCTTTGTTGTCTACTGTACGTGTCTTGTTGATTAGATATTCCCATCTAAGTTCGTTCTCATCGATGCTATTATCTAATTTATGCGTATATTTGTTCTCCCATTGGAAAGGTCCATACTCTTCATCATTCCTGAGCTTTCTATTAGGTGGGTACATATCGCCTTGCCAAACAGTATTATTATCTTGTGCGAAAGTACCTGTATTTAATCCATTGGAACCGGTATTCGTATGTTGATAAGGACCTGCAGGAACTTCAACAGGAGTAATAGCATCACGTGTTGCATTTATTCTTGCACGTGTAGATAAACCACCCTCTGTATTTCCACCACTATATATTGGTGTTGTACGTGGAGGTTCAGCATATAACTTTCTAGCCTGTGGTCTATTGTATTTCCAATTCGATTTGACAGCTGCCCAAGTAGCTGGTTTCATAGCTTCCTTCAGATTATTAGGAATAGCTTCACCAGCCTTAGGATGACCAGCAGGGAATTTAGTATAAGGCATTGGAATACCGAAGATTGCGGCTTCCTTCAAAGCTTGTTCAGCATCAATATCATCGCCATTAATTGCAGGCTTAATAACAGATCCATATAAAGGAATAAAGTCTTCTGCGGCTAAGTCTAAAGTCTCAGAAATAGGTCCTTCAGGATTATCGTGATAATATTTCAATGCACGACCTCCAGGAATTAATCCCATAGCCATTGCTATTAATTCTTCTCTCGATGGTAAGTTTACACTTATCCATGGTTTATTTGGTTTATACGGTTCCATGTTTCACCCTATCCTTTAATTCTGCATATTTACCATTATTCCACCTAGAAACGTCACCTACTAAGTAGCCAGTTATACGTCTAAGTCTTTGAAATCCTATTCCTTCTCCTAAACCTTGTTCTTTCGCATTCTGAGGCACCTCTGGACTTGTTTCTGTCTTGTCCTGTATATCTACATTACAACGTCTTAACATCTCATTATAACTCGATTCTAAGCATTCTGTAAGGTATTTACACTTCTCAGTACATTCATCGCAACTATTTATCATCTTTCTTACCCCATGTGCCATCTTCACTATCAAACCATAACGATCCAAGCAGTAGCACGAGAGTAATAAATAGAACGGTAGTCAAGCCAATCAGTATATCAGTTATCATCCTTCTTCTCCTTAGAGAATAACGTCTTTAATGCAACAATTAGCTGCACAATAAATAATGAAATATCCAATTTATCTCTTGTCTTCATTTCTCTTCTCCATTCCTTCTATAGTAACAGAAAGTTTAGCCAAATTAGTGTTAAGAATATTCAACTGATTCCTTAAATCTTCCAGGATTTCATCCTTATGAACGTCGCTATGTTTCAAATTGTCGACTTCAAATCTTAATTTAAGGATATCATCGTGTATACTCTGACTATCTTCATCACGTTTGGAAGCCGTACTGTTACGCTGCATGTAAATAATTACGTACACAACTACAGCTGCAATAATAGCTGTTACGTTACCAGATTGAAATGCATTAGTTAATACTTCTTCCATAATTTACCCCTGATTTGCATTAGGATTGCCCGTTTGTAATATGTTAGTGAGTTGTTCTTCCATCTTTAATCTCCTTACCTTCTGTACCTTCTATGTAGAACGGATTTGGTAATTTATTACATTGACATTGCCCAACATTCTCCAAGTATTTGACCTTTACATAATCTGTAACTCCAACCAATGCACATGACGTTACCACATGACCTATGTTTGCACGTTTAGTCTTTATACATGGTGTTGTTTCAGGTTTCCAATTCTGAATTAATAGATCTAAATCTCTTGGATATATGATAACATCAGAATCCATTAATAGAACGTGAGTATAATTGTACTTCAATTTCTTAAATAAATGTTGCAATCTTACTCTATTCATATTAATATTTGCTTCCCTGCATAAGTCTGGAACCGGGGCAAGTTCTGAAATTAACCTCGGCAATCCCAGATAGTAAGGGGCAAGAACAGTTCCTGGCGCTATAGGTGTCAAGCAGATTATATCCATATTAATATACTGCACCTACCTGGACGACAGAATCGATGTTGGTATCGACATCTTCAGGAATCAACCTGTAAGCGACCGGATAATCCATTACTCGTGCCACGCTGTAGTATTGCTGTGCGGATTCCTTGTACAGCTTCTGGATATATACGTGCATTAGATACTGCGCATTGGATAAGTTGTCCATGAACTGGAAACTAGAACGACAATCATTTAATGCTTCATCCTGCCAGTTGACTGAAATAGAAGGGCAGGAGCCGGAACCGTCCGCATTGATATTGATAATCGTATAAACTGGATGATCCGTTACGTTCGTGATCAAGTTAATATTACCTGCAGTCGAATCACAGTTCAGTACGTAAGACTTTCCTTCCTTGATATTTAGGTCGTAGTCGTACGAATCGATATTTACGATTTCGGTAGAGAGCAGCTGCATGTTAGGACCAAGACGAGGGAAATCAATCGGCTGTGATACAATCGGGCCTGACGCTAGCTTGAAGAGATAGCCTGAAGCGGCGTTGGAATCTACCATCGTGTAGGTACCGCTGTTGTTGTATTCGTTCTTGATATAAAGTTTAGAATAGTCTAACGTTGGAGACTGATTTCTATCCCTGTAAATCTTCATGTCCGCCTTGGAAAGGTCAACTTCTGACAATGCCCCCGCAAACTTGACGTTGGAACCATCGGAGAGGTTATCAAGGTTAATTCCGATATTCTCTCTAGCCTGAGCTTTCTCTTCAGCTGTGAAATCTTGTTCTAAATTTGTAGCTACATAATTCTGTTTCATAAATCTCCTTATTTCCAATCAGATGGAATTTGTGCTAATTCTGCGGCACCTGTTGTAGTATCACGGCCACATCTAAAGAATGTAGCTTGATGCTTTAATGAAGATGTAACGGTCTGAGAAGCCTGTTGATATAATGCTAATGCGCCAGATTCTACATTAAAGCAGTCCTGGAACATCCAGTTCATTGATAGATTAGGATTAGAAGTATCAACCAATGGAACATATTTCAACCCTTTAGCTTTATAGAACATACGTTCCATTCCACTAACAGCCGAAGTATCGAAATTAGGAACTGATTCCAAAGCTTCGCAATTTGCAAACATATAATTAATATCAATAGTATTACTCATATCGAAGTTAGGTACCGATACTAGCTTAGGACAGGTGTCAAACATATGATCCATTATTACTACATTGGAAGTATCAAATAGCGGAACGCCAGTTACATTACTATGATCAAACATATATTCTACAGAAGTAACGCTGGATGTATCAAATACAGGTATAGTTGGTAAATCCTTACATACAGCAAACATATGGCTCATATCTACGACATTAGAAGTATCGAATAATGGAACTTCATTTAATTCTCTACAACCATAGAACATATGGTTCATATTTACAACATTAGAAGTATCAAATAATGGTACTGTATTTAAGCTACTACAGCCTTCTAACATATGGCTCATGTTAGTTACATTTGAAGTATTTAGTAACGGTAAATTTACTAATGAACTACAGCCTTTAAGCATATATCCCATATCAGTAATATTCGTCGTATCAAATGCAGGAATAGTAGTTATAGAACTACAGCCGTTAAACATTCCATGCATTGATACAAGTTTAGAAATATCATATTCAGGAATAGAGGTTAATGGTGCACATTCACTAAACATATATGACATAGAAGTAACATTAGAAGTAATAAATACTGGAACTGTAGTTAATTTATCACAATCATGAAATAAATAACTCATATCTACAACACCAGATAAATCACCTGCACCTAATACTTCCAGAAGTTCAGTATGACCATAGCTATTATAAACCAAATCATGCCATTTAGGATTAACATATGTCATATCCCATACATTAGGATCAGACGATACTTGTCTTAACGATGTAATATAATCACCGAAATCAGGCGTTACCCCATTTGTATATTTAAGCCTTAAAGTATATGGAGGTAAATTTAATGGATTGTATACTGCAAATTCACCAGAAATAACAACATTAGATGCAGGCATAGTAAATGTATTTCCGGTAATTCTAACACCATTTACTGTAATATAATTAAATGTATAACCAGATTTAGCCGTAGCATTTACAGTTATTGTAGTACCATAAGTAGCTGTAGAAGGACCAGTAAAGCTACCACCAGTTACATTATTATATGTAATAGAATATGTATTAATTCCGAAATTACCGGTTACTGAAACATCAGAATATCCAATAGTTAAGGTATTTCCAGATAATGAAGCACCATCACCAGCTATACTGTAGCTAGTGAAATTATATCCTGTATCTGGCGTATTACTCAACGTCACATTAGTTCCAAATTCTCCCATATTAGGATCGGCATTAACGCTACCATGATTACCATGAGTAGTAACCATATGTAGTGGACGTTGAAACCATTTGCCTACAGAATTAGTAATTATCCTGTCATTATATAGAATCATTTATTACCTTTAATTAAGAAGCTGTGCTACTGGTGTTACTCATATTATGGGTCTAAGATTGTGATTGTTAAATTTGATGCATACGTCTGTACTTGCTCAGCAGTTGGTGTAGATCCAGTACTATTTAAAGTCATACCCAAATACGTACCATAACCTGACGCGACACCTGCAGAATTGGCCTTCATAGTACCAGAACCTGTTACCATATCAGCAGCTGGAATAGCTGCAGGACCTCCTGTAGTTATATTGTTAGCAGATAGATACATTAAGCCAGGAGATTGGATATACACGTCACCGTTGTTATTATTTACTATAGTATAACTCTTTCCATTACCATTATAACCGTTTGGATAAGCCGGACTTTGCCAATATATCCAACTTCCACTGATTGTTGCATTGCTTGCATCCATTACGAATCCTGCAGGTCCTTCTTTCTTCTTCAGCCACTTGTCGGTAGCTACATTCTTTAATACCTTATCGTTATATGTATAAACGGTTATTGCCATAATAAATTCTCCTTAAATTTCTTGTATAATAATTAGATTTAAACTCCTTGTGTCATCAAGAACGTCTTAATCTGATTATCTTCTTCAGCTGTAGTAGCACGTGCAATACCAGCTACACCATAGAATTGAGCATTTGGTGCATATTCAGAACTATAGCCGGCCCAGAAAGTAGTCATCATTCTGTTCATTGTTCTAGAGAAGCTACCGCCAGAATAAGTCCAGGATTTAGTATTATCGTTTAAATCTACTATATTTACGCTATTACCGTTTACTGTAGCCTTATATACTGTATCTGAAGTAAGAGATAAACCAGTATTAGTACCACTAGTCGTGTGGAATTGAATATTTGCACCAGAACATCTAAACATATATACATAGCCATCACCACCACCATATGAAGGAGAAGATGCTCTCCAACAAAGAATACCACCAGTATCACTAGAATTATATACATATCTGAAATAATATGTATATGTATTACTAGTAGCCTTCATTAGATCAAGATCTTCAGCTGACATTTCAACATAAAGATAGTTATATCTATTGTTACCATTAGTTATATAACAATTACTACCACTACCAGTCTTAGTCAACGTTCCAGATGCATATCTATTAAAGCTACCCAATGTAGAATTTGTGGCTAAATTGGGAATCTTATCACCATCATAATCATTGGCTACATATACGAAATGCATATCAGAAGGAAACGGTGATACTGGTGAACCTCCATCATAGCCCACAATTAAGTTGTTTCTTCCAAGAATCTTGTTATTATAAGAAATAATCATAATTTCTCCTTAAGTTGCATCCTTTACGAGACGAATAGAAGTATAATTTGATTTGCGAAAGTTACTATAAGCCAACGATGTTGTGTTATAACTAAACCTAATGTATTCGGCATAATCTGATGACACTTCTGAAGACGTCCATAATCGCGCTTCACTGCCGTTTAATGCAAATTCATTACCGGCTGGGAATATCGTAAAGCCGAAATCATCGGTTCCATTGCCACCACTATTCCATCCATAAGTTGACTTGAGTTTAGTTCCAGCTGTAGAACTTCCACCAACTGCTTCAGCTAAAGCGTCACATTCACTTGTTGTAGGTAAATGCCAACCGGGAATAGAAGCTGCAACTCTAACAGCAGCTTCCCAAGTATAGTAGTACTCAACTACATTTCCTTGACCATAATTGAGAGTTCGAGTAGCAATACCGCCTTGTCCGTCATCGATAGTAAGGTTCTTAGACATCCATACCTGAGAACCAATTGTAACTGTATCGAATGTTGGACCAGGAGGAATAATTTCACCCTTATATGCTGCTATTCTAAACATTATTGCTTCTCCAATTTCATTTCAGTAAAGGTTATAATCTGTGATTTATAGTCTTCTAATGTTCCTAAAGACAACCATATATAATAGTTAGTAGAAGAATTCAATGTAACTGTTCCAGTCTGCTCTAAGGATATTGCAGTTCCCCAGTTATCGTGGTCATACATCAGTATACCTTGAGAACGACTACCTTCATAACTAGATGAATAAGATATATTTAACGATGTATCAAACCATACACCTAGCTGTCTAAGAGATGTAGATGATTGAGAATTCCAGAAATCTAAACCTAAAGGAGCAGTCCACTTAATGCTGAAATTATAAGTTCCAGATTCTTCTGGCTGATAACGCCTATATATCAATTCATTCCAGTTACCAACACCATAAAGGTTTAATGTATTGTTATTTGTAACAGTTATGGTATTATTAGAAACTGATTTAGGAGCAATAGTCCAATCAGACATCGGTAATAAATTGATACCTGGATCTGGAATATTAAAGCCGCATGGCCTACCATTTATTGTATATACGTGATTCATATTATGCATCCTTTACTAGTCGAACAGATAAACTATGTGTCGTCTTATTGTAGGTGGTCGATGACTGTGCGTTACTTGTATTAGAGTAATAGTAGCAGTAGGCGTAGCTAGACGAGTTCTCGGTGGCTGTCCAGAAGCGTGCCCAGGTGCCTAAATTGTAGAAACTAGTCCTTATCCAATTACCGGCTGGAAACACTGAGAATCCATAATCATCTGTTCCGTTTCCTCCAGACTCCCAACCATAGGTAGATTTGAGTTTAGTTCCAGCTGTAGAACTTCCACCAACTGCAGAAGCTAAAGCGTCCCATTCACTATTAGTTGGTAAATGCCAACCAGGAATAGAATTAGCTATTCTAACCGCTGCCTGCCAAGTATAGTAATACTCAGTTACATTTCCTTGTCCATAATTGACAGTTTGTGTGGAAATACCGCCTTGTCCATCATCAATAGCCAAGTTCTTAATCTTCCATGTTTGTGTGCCAATCGTTACATCATCAGCCGGTCCTGGCTCAGTATACCATTCATTATCAGTACTCTTTAAGATTTGATTGTTATATGTATATATCACTTTAGCCATATTATACCGTTATTGTATATACGTGATTCATATTAATACCTTTAATTAAGAAGCTGTACCACCCCAAGAAGACGGGATTTGAGCTAATTCTGCTGCTCCGGTTGTAGTATCGGAACCACAGCTACGGAAACAATAAGTATGACTCGAAGGAGGTCTTGTTTGCGTAGAAGCCTGTTGATATAAAGCTAAAGCGCCGCTTTCAACCTTTGTACAATTATGAAATGTTTGAGTCATATCAGTAACTTTAGAAGTATCAAATAATGGAATTGATGTTAAAGCATAACAGTCCTGAAACATATTTGACATATTAGTAACACTAGATGTATTAAATAATGGTACTGTAGTTAATTTACTACAACCCTGAAACATATACGACATATTAGTAACACTAAACGTATTAAATTGCGGTACTGAAGTTAACCTATTACAATAATCAAACATATAATACATGTTAGTAACACTAGATGTATCAAATAATGGAACCATGGTTATACCACTAGCTGCAAACATACTGCTCATAGTAGTAACACTAGATGTATTAAATAACGGAACAGAGTTTAAAGCTTGAGTACCAGCTAACATGCCTGTCATATCAGTTACATTAGATGTATCAAATAACGGAACAGAAGTTAAAGATTGACAACCCTGAAACATTTGATACATATTAGTAACACTAGATGTATCAAATAATGCTACTGAAGAGATGGATGACTGAGCGAACATAGCCCGCATATTAGTAATTCCTGTAGTATTAGCACCAAGAACTGCAGCAACGTTACTAGAACCATATAATAAATCTTTAAATGAAGTTCCACTCTTATAAACGTCATAGATATTATTAGTACCTGAAACTAAAGTAGCCGTTTCATAAGATGTGGCAGGACTCCATGATGTCTTAGCGACTTTCTTAGGCGCATTTCCATCAGAGGTCTTAACACGAACAGTATTAGCTGGTAAACCAAGCGGATTATACGGATCTACGCCGCTAAAGATCTTATTAGAACCGAGATAAACCTCGGAAATCTTATTAGAACCGAGATATATCTCTTTATATTTATTATTTCCTATATAGATACTCATATTAAGTCTCCGGAATTAAATAAATTACTGTTGCTACTGGATTTGCAGGTAATGCAGAAACAGTAACAATATCAGTAATACCAGCACTCGTTTCCCAAGAAATAACATTAGATGTTATATCTACACAGTTACCTTCTGTAAATGTTGGAATTGCACCAGTAGCTGCCTGTACAGCCGTAACAGTAGCATCATATAATTGTGCTTCGGTTACTCCACCTCCTTGAGCAGAAATAATAGCAGAAGCGCCAGTTACAGAAATTGTAATATTATCACCAGGTACGATTTCAACAGGTGTATCAAGAGATACAACGTTATTATTTACTGCAATACCATCAGAACCAGATACAGGAGCTAAACCAGTAACGGCTATTACATCATTACTGTCAATAGAGATATATTGTCCGGCTGTATAAGTAGAGCCACCACCTTCTGAAGAAATTGTAATATTATTACCAGATTCAGTAATTGTAATATTGTCACCAGCTACAAGATTTCCAACACCAGTTACAGCAATTTCATCGTTCTCGATAGAGATGTAATCGCCGGCTGTATATTCAGTTCCACCACTCGAAATAGGAGTAGTCGTCCAAACGTTAGAATAAGTAGAAGTATAATCCAATGTCCATTTCTCGATTGCATTACCATCATTATCGTATGCAACGAAAGTCATTAACTTATTTGCAGCATCCCAATCTGTGCAATATGCAAACTGATAACGCTCCGGAGAAGAAGTATACTTATAAGCTTTATACAGTTTAGTACCATAAGCATAATTACTCATACTATTATAAGTGCTACCATATTGGAATGCTTGTGCTATATTCCTATTTGCTGTCCAGTCACTAGGCATACTATTTGGGAGATATACAGATTGTTTCTTAGTTATTGGATCTGTATATACACCAGCTTGAGTTAATCCTGAAGGATTAGTAATAGTCGCAGTATTACCAAGTTCATATCTATTAAGATTAACTATAGCACCAAGTGTCGGGTCAGGACGAACTACACCAAAGAATGTAATCTTTGATAAGGCTTCTTGAGCCCACTGAATAGATTGCTCAGGATTAGAAGCATAACTATACCAGCTAAACATAATCTGAAGATACTTGCCATAACCACCTTGTACAGCTTGATTATAATACGCTTTAACTTTATAACTACCACTTTGTACCGTATGTGATGTTGAGTCACCTGGTATAGAAGTTGTTGCTAAATTAGGTCCACCCATACTAGTGTCAGATTGAGTATAGTAGAATGCTATGCCATTTATGTTTGATATATTATCATTAATAGTAAATAATATAGCATCATCACTACCATTAAAGTCGGCAGGAGTTTCACCGTAATAATAGTTAATTACGCCTGAGTTATTATTTGTTGCATAAGCATATCCAGTTACAGAATCTATTTGATATAATACAGCGTCTGGTGCTTGGTCTGTTGGACAGATTACTTCAATAGGACCACCAGAAACATTGCTCTGAATAGTGAATTTACCTAATTCAGTTGTTGGTAATGCACTCGGAATTGCAGTTACAGCTTCTTGTAATCTGTCAATGTCATAGCGCATTCCAGAACAAGACCAAATAACTGGTACTCTGCCAGTCCCATCGAAATCACCTCTTTGATATGTGATGTCACCTTCATGAATAGATAAGAAGCTTTCACCAGAAACAGACATTGCTTCTCTATCATAGTCATATTGACCCCAGAAACGTTCCTCTCTACCCTGATCACTTGTATTGTACCATACATAACCACGATTATCCATGTAGTCATCCATGGTAGCACTAACCATTATGCCAGGACCATAATCATCATGACCCCAATGAACTATATTACCAAGAAGTAAATAACCTTCAGGTGCTTCATTGCGCGAATCAATATGAACTACGTCTTTAAGAGAAATAGTATCATTATTTATTTCAATATTTGAACCAGCTGTATATTCAGCACCACCACCAGAAGCCGAAATAACTACAGAAGTTGCAGTTTCTGTAATAGTAACATTATCACCAGCAACAAGTCTAACTTCTTCTGGTTTATGTTGAATGTAGCTAGGATCGGTATTATCAGCTTCAGTCCAGTCACTCTGAACTTGAGCTTCAGGAATTAATGCAGTAACATGTTCAATAGCTGTAACAGTAGCGTCATGTACTTCTGTATGTGTAGCAAAGCCAGTAACTACTGGAATAGCAGAGGCTAATGCATAATCTTCAAGATTAATTTCTTCAAATTCAACTTCTTCACTATCAGGAATAGCAGAGGCTAATGCATAATCTTCAAGATTAATTTCTTCGAAATCAACTTCTTCACTATCAGGAATAGCTGCGGTAGCTGCTTCAATAGCGGTAACGGTAGCATCATAAACTTCTGTATTTGTTACGAAAGAAGATACAGAATTATCAACGTATGTAGTTACATATTCTTCAGTAGCGTAACCATCTAAATCAGGAATCATAGAAGTAGCTAACTGAACGCCAGTAACGACAGCTTCGTATACTTCAGTATGTGTAGCAAAGCCAGTAACAACCGGAATAGCAGAAGTCATAGCAAATTGAGTGATATCAAGTTCTTTAAATGTAACATCTTCAGTTTCCGGGAACATTGCAGTTACCTGTTCTTCAGTAACGAAAGAAGATACAGAATTATCAACGTATGTGGTTACATATTCTTCAGTAGCATATCCTTCAAGATCTTCTGGTGTTAAATAATCACCTGCTTCTTGTAATCCTGTTACATTTATTGTATTGTTTACTATAGAAACATAATCACCGGCTTCTAATTGATCTGGGATCTGAGCAGTAGCAAGTTGAACACCAGTAACAACAGCTTCATATACTTCATCTCTAGTTGCGAAACCAGTTACAACAGGAATAGAGCTAGCTTGTGCAAACTGTGTTATATCTAATTCTTCAAATTCTACATCTTCTGTATCAGGAATAGCGCCAGTAGCTGCTTGAATAGCAGTTACAGTAGATTCGTAAACTTCAGTATGTGTAGTAAAGGAAGATACAGAATTGTCAACATATGTTTCAGTAGCATAGCCTTCCAAATCTTCTGGAGTAAGATAATTACCTTCCGGTTGTAATCCAGTTACGGAAATTACATGTTCATCGATATTAATGTAATCACCAGCCGTATACATATCACCAGAAACCACAGCAGTAATAGCTGCGTCAATCATTGCTTCAACATCTTCTGGAGTAGTAAGACCAGTTACATTAATTACGTCATCTTCTGTAATTTCAATGTAATCACCAGCAGTATAAGTAGTTCCATTATCACCAAGAACGTTCTGATTTAATTTATGAATAGATACGTTATAAAGTACAGCCTTGAAGGGAGATTCACCTTCAGATTTAATCTTAATATCCTGTTTGGTATCATCATAATCGGCTACAGTAATACCAGAGAACGAAATAGTTTCAGATTCATCATGGGTCATATCCATTGTATATGCACCACGATTATAGCCAGACTCAATAAATACTCTTTGACGAGTATTATCATAAGCTTCATATTTATCTAACTGAACAGTAACGTTCCAGAAATAAACACCTTTCTTAAGATTAAATTCACCATTAACTACAGTAATATCATCATTACGATTTCTAATAGAATGGTTACTAATATCAAGCTTATGATATTCTGTATCACTAATGGTAACACCCATTGTTGCAGCACCACGGCCAGTCCAGAATGAAGGATTACCAGATACAGAAGGAACAGACAAATCAAATGTCTTTACGCCAGTTTCTGGATCAGTAGATTCAGTAACTACAACAGTTCCATCACCAGATTCAATAGAAATATTAGAACTAGAAGAACCGCCGCCAGCTGCACCATTTGTTGGAACGACGTTATAACGGCTCATCACAAGATTGCCGAATCTATTGTATACGTAAATATCGTAAGCGTTATCTGGGCTAACTAATACAATATTAGAACCAAGACTATCTAAGGGAATCTGAAACGGATGTAAAGTTCCAGCAAAGTCCGATGCAGCGTAATATTTGTCTCGTGTACCAGCTATATAAAGCTCAATATAGCCGTTTGTTAATGGTTTACCTTCTGAATTAGAAAGTTCGAAAGTCGGGCAGAGTAAATAAGCCCACTGTAATTCCTGATCACCTGTTACCATATAATTCTTATCTCCTAAGCATAGCTGTATGGTTTATGTTATAACTAATAATTAGTGTTTAATAAGAATATACAGAATTATTTAGCCATTGTAAACAATAATTTACAGAATTTACTATATTTACGCTATATATAATAAGAGGTTAAACATGAGTATATTACCTAAATGGAAGAATCCAGGCCGTAAACGTAAACTGGATATCAGCTTTAAGGATAATAATTTCACTAAATACTATGATTTAGATTTAGATGATTTCACGAATATTGTCGTAAAGCTGCATAATAAAGAACAATTAGAGAATGAACAGAATGATCGATACGCTATGTATATCTATACGATTATATATATTGTATTGGAGAATCCCAAATTTAGTAAGAAGCCTTATGATGAACGTGAAGAACTGGCGGATCAAGCTATATTCGAGCTACTTAATGGATTGCCTACATTTAATGTTGAGAAAGGTAGTTCAATATATAGCTATGCATATAGAATTTGTTACACAGCTTTCTGTCACGTTTATACAAAGAAAGCTAAAGATTTGGCTAAACAAGAAGCTATTATTGCACATTGTTTAGAAGAACTTGACGAATATATAGACAGTATAACTGATCATAAGGTTAAACATATAAACAAGGAAATGAAATAATATGAGCACATTAAATCCTAGCACAACAATCATACCTGGCGATACTGGCGCATGTGGTTATTATAGACTTATTCAGGTTGCAAATATGCTTCAAGGTATTGGTAAAGAAGTATATTTATTCCCGCCAACCAAATTTAAAGGAATTGGCCAAGATATAATCTATACACAACGGATTACATCGAATGGTAGCTTAGAACCATTGCTTAAATTTAAAGAATCGACTGGTATTAAACTAATCGTAGATTTCGATGATTTGACATGGCTATATAAAGGAGAAGGATTACCGGATTACAATTATTGTAAGACTAAGGTAGACTGCAAAGCTAATACTGAAGCAATGGAGAAATACGCTGCAAAGGTAATTGATAAAGCTACATGTTCTACTGAATATCTTAAGAATGCATTATCTGAATTTATTGATCCAAAGAAGATTACAGTAATGCCTAATAGACTCTCTGTTAAAGACTGGCTGTTTGATACAGCTACATCAATTCCTGAAGAAGATATATTTATGTATGCTGGATCGGCTACACATTACCCACTCGACGGTAAATCTTATGGTGATTTCAATAATGGATGGGTTAAATATTTACAGAATAAGAAAGTTATTACAATGTCTAATACTCCAAATTTCATTAAACCTATAGCTACATTCCCTGGTTATCCTATGTCAACATATCCACGTAGCTTCTGTAATATTGGTAGGAAAGCTAAATTTATTATAGCACCTTTAGCCGATAATGTATTTAATAAATGTAAATCAGACTTAAAGCTATTAGAAAGTTCGGCTATTGGGCGTGTTTGTTTAGTTTCAGATTTCCCTGATAGCCCTTATAAAGATGCACATCCTTATCAGAAGATACCAGTAAATGCAACTGCACAAACAATTGAATTTATTGTGGAAAGGGCCAAAGAACATTATGGAGAAATATTGAAATATCAATATGAATATTTAAGTAAACGATGGTTGGACAATAATATTCAAGAATACGTAAACGTTCTTAAATAATTTATTATAGGGTTGACAAATGTCAATCCTATTTCTATATTATATAATTATGAATGAAATTTGGATTGAAATAATAAATAAATCAAATAGGCATGATGCTATTATAGCTATATCTAATTTAGGTAATATGAAACGTAGAAATGGTGTAATTGAACCTATTCCATTGCGACAATTAATAAAGAGAGAATATTCGTATAGATTATTAGCTGAGCATTTCATACCTAAGACTGAAGAAGATATAGAATATAATAGAAACCTGATTGACCATATATCACATAATCCTATAGATATGAATGTAAATGATATTAGAAATTTACGTTGGTGTAATAGAATTGAGAATGCAACATTTGATGAAGCATTAAGTAATCAAAGAAATTCTAAATTAGGTTCAATACCATGGAATAAAGGTAAGAAAGGAACACAAATAGCTTGGAATAAAGGCATATCTCATTCAGAAGAAACACGTAAGAAGATATCTGAAACACTTAAAGGCCATACGCCTTGGAATAAAGGTTTAAAGATGAAGAAATAAAGAAAGACCCTAGAGAATATCTAGGGCCTTATTATTTATATTGTTAATAAATTGTTACTACATTGCGACTAAATTTGGCTGAGCATCCTTGATAAGGACTAATGCGGCGCCCCTCGGCTCTATACACTGAGATACGCCACCGACATACCAACGAGTTACGTTCGTACCAGCGAGGATATCAACAACGCGGCCTTCATGGATGGTGAAACCTTCGACAGAATCAGATGTCTGATCAGCATTAGACCAA
>Ga0310697_10001734_pt1 | contig 24540 bp, 39 predicted proteins | sample 172DNAGHGlowgp2_FD_203883 | JGI IMG/M metagenome (GOLD analysis project Ga0310697, IMG submission 203883) | Sheep rumen microbial communities from Palmerston North, Manawatu-Wanganui, New Zealand - 1728 DNA GHGlow gp2 (v2) (version 2) | ecosystem: Host-associated > Mammals > Digestive system >...
TTGGCCTTCGGTGAACGGTAAAAGACCGCCCACCCAAGCCAACAGAATCCGTTTTAAGCCCTTGGAATATCACCAGCGCCTGCTTGTGCGTATCTCATCGGCAACGGCCGCCACGCTCGAATCTGTGGCCTCTGGCGGGTATTTGCGCCTCCGTTGCTCAGCGAACCACAACGGGAGCGGCTTGTTGCCGCGCCTCTGGTTGCATATCCGATGAACCGGTTGCAGGTTGCTCCATGAGAGCGGGTCGCCTCCTCGTGATACTGGGACCTTCTCGTCCACCTCGAACCGGTACGGGTGCGGCTTCGTCTTGCCGTCCTTCGGGTCGGTCCATGTGGTCAGTGAGTAGTCAATCTCTCGACCGCACAGCGCACACGGTAGCCGCATCGCTCTCATCCTCTCGATGAGCTGTGAGCGGCGCCACCCGTTGGCGCGTCGTGGGTTGTTGGCCATGATGACCTCCAGATATGCGGAAAGCCTCCCACGAGGGGAGGCTTTCCAAGCCAGGAAGGAGTCGAGAGACTCAAGTGATGGGGACGGGGGCGACATCCCACGGTGCCATGTTACAGGCGAATCGGTAACATGAGGGGAGCGACTTACTCCCACGGTTGGGCGCTTGGCAGCGCTCGCCTCCACTCCTCTGGCATCCAGTTGTAGATGTCCATGAGTCCCTCGCGAGCGATTCTCATGCAGCTCTTGGGATGGTAGCTCGTGCGGGCTGCCAGTGCTGTCCAGCTGGCTCCCTCGACCCAGTGCATCCAGCAGAAGCGTCGAGGCACGGTCTGGAAGCAATACGCCATGGCCTCGCCGTACTCCTTGGAGGCATCGAGCACGACGCTCCCCCACTGCTCTCGAAGCTCCAGCAGTCGGGCGACTCCGTCGCCCAGTCGGTCCCCAGAGCCTCCAGCCGGTGCGTCGGTGTAGCGGATGGCGCCCAGAGACAAAGAGCTCTCGAGTCGCTCCATGTTCTCCTCGAGTGCTCGCCTCGACTCGTCGAGCTGTCGGATGTGCTCCAGATAGGCAGCGACGCACATGCGGACGACGTTGATGTCATGGATCATCGCCACCTCCTCCTGTCGTCGCGGTCCTCCATGCGCTCGTCAATCATGCACCACGCGAACGCGAGGCCGATGACCACGAGGACCAATGTGGCGCTCATCTCTTGCCCTCTGCATCGTCGACGATGGATTCGATGACGACCAACAGGTCGTGGCAGCGCTCGCCCTTGGTCAGGGAGAGCACGACTCCGGTGGCGAAGGCCTCGAGGCGAGCGAGCTTGATGTCGAGGTCTCGCACTTTGCTCTCCATGTCCTCGAGCTTCTTGCTGCGAGCTGCGAGGAGCCTCGCTGCGCTCTCGAGCCTGTCCTCAGTGCTCATATCGTCGGTCATGTTCGTCTCCTCTCTCGTGGGGCCGGCCGGCCGCTTGCGGCTCGGTCGGACGGCCCTGCTACTAGTAGAGTTGATAGATATATCTCTATATCTACTTCTTAATATGTCGCGTGACGTCACGCTGTCGTCACGCACTCCGTCACGTGACGCGTCACGTGATGCGTCACGTGACGCTCCGCCCTGTCTTGGCGGTCGCTCTGTAAGTCTCGAGGTCGGCCTCTGCTTGGCGTTTCCGCAGCCTATAGGCCTTGGCGCGGGCTGCGTCCTGGGCCTTGCGCTCCTCCATCGCCTCGGCGTTTTGGTGCTCATACCAGCCCGAAATGACGAGGAAACCGTCGCAAAACTCGACCATTTTTAGGCGTGTGCACAAAGTGTAAACACGCTCGATTTTGGCCGGTTTTTGCCCCAATTCTTGGCTCATTTGTGCCAAAAAATCGCGGCCTTCCTGAGTTTTCCACATACCAGAGAGCCAGTTTTCCACACTTTCCACATTTTCTGGAGCCTGTGGAAAACTCTGGAACGGGAGCAGATGGAGCCTGCCCCCGTCGTTGATGCGACCGGCCAAGCAGAGCAGCAGCACCCAGCACAGGACGAGGGTGTCGCCGTCGTCCTGTGTGCGCAGATATTGGACCTTGGGATTGTGGGCCAGCCCAGTGTCGAGCTTCACCCATGCCGCTCCACTCACTGCCGCCTCCTAGAAGGGGATGTCTTCGTCAGCGTAGACATCCGGCTGGACGTAGCGCTTGGCGGGCTGTGGCTTTGGAGCGGGCGCCTCGCGTGCGGTCATCAGCTCCAGCTCGTCGACGATGACGTCGAGCTTGGAGCGCTTCTTGCCGGTGTCGCGCTCCTCCCAGCTCGACCACCTGAGCCGGCCTTCGATGGCGACCTTGGCGCCCTTGGCTATGTAGGGAGAGACAGCGGCGGCACGAGTGCCGAACATGACGCAGTCGACGAACACAGGCGAGTCCTCCCACTCGCCGGTCTTGGCGTTCTTCTTGCGCTCGTTGACCGCCACGCCCAGACGCAGGACGGACGTGCCGCTCGGAAGCGCCTCGAGTTCGGGATCGCGGGTCACGTTTCCCGCGATGATGACCTTGTTGATGCTCATTTATGACTCCTCCTCTTGATGGGTTCGAACAAAGACGAGCGCTCCTGTCTCATGCGCTCGAGCATGTGACAGGTGGTCGCGTCGTCGGTACACTCGGCGCTCCCGAACTTGGCGCAGCCGGAGATGTAGCAGTGCTGGGAGCGGCGCTTCTTGGCCCTGTCGGGGAAATGGATGTAGGTGCCGCTCACCGTTCACACCTCCATGGGCACGACCCTGGGCTTGCCATCCTCGCTCTCGTAGTGCACGCACCACTCACGCGGCGGCAGCTCCTCCAGATGGTCGATGAAGCCCTGCGCGTGTTGGCGACGGCACCGCAACGGGTGCGGCCTGCCCAGTCCGACAATCTCCACGAACCAGCGGCAGCTCTTACAGCTCTCGAACTCCTGCCTCATCATTCCTCCACCCACTCAGCGCTCTCGAGAGCCTTCTGGACGATGGATGGAGCCTTGCCGCCCCATGCTTTCTTGGCGATGGCGGCATACAGGCCGGCGCGGCCCCACTGGCCGCGAGCGATAGAGCCACTCCCATGTATGAAGGTTCCATCCTCCCGCTCGCATAGCCCGCTATTGACGTTTGCGTGACAGCGGCGGCGCGAGATACACGAACATTCTGTGCACTTCACGACGGTCTTGGTCTTGTCACTCCAGAACACGATGGTCGCGGGCGGGTTGTAGATGACGCGCTCGATGGTCGGCATGTGGCCTTCATAGACGTCCTCGAAAGAAGCGGTGAGTCTAACCTTGAGGTCTACAGGGTCGATGTACATGGCGCAGGCGGTCAAAGTGATAGGCATGTTGGCGTGCACCACGCGCGAGATTTCTGATGGGTTCATTGTGCTCCTCCCTTCGGGAACTTGTCGGCCATGGAGCGCAGCGTGTCGGTGCTCCACTCCGTTACCTCAGCGCCGAAGTGCGCCTCTTGCTGGGCGAGAAGCTCCTGCTCGTCTTTTCCGGTCCGATCGCAGTACTGGCGCAGGGCCGTCTTGTAGGCGTTGAAAGCGAGCGCACGCTCAGCGATGGACGCATCCTCTGGAGCACGGTCCGGCGCCTGCTGCGCTGCTGCCTGCTGCGCTGCTGCCTGCTGGCTGGCGGCAGAGGCGACCTCGTCAGCCGAGGCGATGGAGCCATCCGTGCCGATGCCCGCGATGCCCAGAGCGCGGCCGATGGCCGAGGTCTCGCAGTTCTCGACGTAGCTGGTGCGATTGATGGCGCTGGCGCCTCGCAGCTCGGAGGCGGTGCCGGTCGCAAGCTCGACGCCCATATTGGATACGGTGGCCTTGCAGACAGCTCGCTCCTCGTCGAGCACGATCCACTCGGTCACGATGGAGCCTTCGGGGAATACGTCCCAGAAGGCAAGGATGCGGGCGTCGACGGGGACGTATTCCTTGCCTTTGATGTTGACTGTCTTGAGGCGCTGGTTGGCCTCAGCGCGGCTAATACCGGCCATCTAGCTCCTCCTCTCCGATTGGGAGCAGGCGCTCGCTCGCCGTGTCCAGCAGGTCGACTAGCTGCACGTCGCCCATGAGCGGGCGCACGGCCTCCCACTGGCAGCCCTTGAGGCCGACGTACTTGATACCATCCGGTACCCACTCGACGCCGTCGACCACTGCGCCAGTGGCCGTGTCGATGATGTGGCCAGCGACGCGGGCCATCTCAGGCTCGGAGATGAGCGGCTCGTAGTAGATGGCCTCGGGCCAGCGCTCGGCGACCTCGTCGATAGGTAGTTTGGCCACGTTGATGGCCCTGACGCGCTCGACGTATCCGTTGGCCTCGAGCCAGCGCCTGTAGGCCTCCGTGTCGGTCGTCTCGATGTGGGCCTTCTCCTTGGCCACATACAACGTCCCGACCTTCGCGCCATCTAGCACGACGTCGCGCTGGGTCGTGCCGTGCTCGCGGTATGCGGCCGCCAGCTCGCCCTTGCAGTCGTCCTCGAGGACGCGCTTGGCGTCCTTGATGTGGCCCTCGATGGCCTTGAGCACTCCAAGAGTGGTCAATTTGTCCATGATTCCCTCCTAGCCGACGACCTCGCGGTCGTCGAGATATAAGACTTGGATGTAGATGCTCGCGTTGGCGCCACGTGGGCCTCGGCGCTTGCGCGAAACATTGAGCAGGATGACCTGCTGGTCGTCGTGGAACGCCACGCCGTTCAATGAGTCCAGCACGAGCTTGGCGGTATTGTCGAGGTCGGGCTTGGCGCAGACGAGGCGGTGTTCCTCGCGTTTCTTGGCGCTCTTGGCGACCTCTCGAGCGACGACGATGTGGACCTCGACGGGGCCGCGCCACTCGCTCCATGCGAGGCCATGAGCGTCGGTCCATGCTGAGCGAATAGCGGCCTCAGCGCTCGACGTCGCGTCTGGCGTGTAGATGTGGCCGCCTCGTCTGCTCCAGCGCGGTCGCTGCTTGGTCGGTAGCTTCGGAAAGTCGACGCAACAGTCGAGCCGTGCCTTGGTGGTCGCGAACCACGTCATAGCGCACTCCACTCTGTCTCATTGAATGGGTCATACTGCAGTTTGATGTCGTGCGACCACACGAGCACATGCTGGAGCAGCTCGTGCTTACCATCGGACAGCATGACAAGCTCGCGCTTGCCGGGGGTCTCTCCATGCTCGAGAGTGATGTGCCCCCATTCGTCGGGATTGAGCCTGCGAGTGCCGCATGGCTTACCTGCTTTGTCCAGGACGATGCCGAGGCAAGGGCGCTTCACGATTCCAATCATCGCGCTACCCCCTCGGGAAACAGGCCATCCGCTGCGCTCCTGTTGAGCTTGAAGCGGCCACGCAGCCGCACGTCGATGGCGTCGAGATAGCGAGCGAGACAGGGTGCTATGGCGTTCGGGATCGAGACGTGCAGCGTATGCCTCGTGTATTGGACGAGGTAGTTGATTGAGAGCTTGTACTCGCTCGAGCCAGCCTGCGCGACTGCAGCGCGGTGGAGGAAGTCGAACGCCTTTGGGTTTGCCTCCAGCCACTCCTCGCATCGCTTCCACAGATTCTCGCCCTCGTCGTCGAATAGCCTCATCTGGTTGGTGGCCGGCTCAGCGCCGTGCATATCGTCTTGGCGCATGGTCACTCACCGCCCAGCAGTAGGCCGAGCACCGGCATCCAGCCGAAGATGACACCGAGGCAGACGATAGCCTGCAAGATGTCGAGCGCCACCTGCTGGCGCCTCTCTGCCACGAGCGCTAGCGCTCTGGTATCCTGTCGGCGGTCGTGCGTGCGACCATGGGCGCGGGTGTCTTGGCGGATGCCGCGCCCTCTCTCTTGATGTCTCATCATGTTCTCCTCCTGTTACCTGTTGACTAGGCTGTCTACGGTCACGCCGTAAACCATGGCGAGCGCGGCCACCGTGTCCACGGTCGGGATGACCTCGCCTCGCTCGTACTTGGAGAGTGCGTCTCCGTTCTTACCGATGACGCGGGCGGCCTCGTCCTGCGTCATGCGCGGGACCACCGCGCGTCGTGCGGCCGCGAGCCTCGCGCCGAACGCTCCCCTGTCGAATCGCTCCATATGCTCACCTCCTCCCGTTGACGATTGCCACCATTCTAGGCGGCTATCGCCACCGATTCAAGCCTAGAGACGCTTGTGCGGCGGCTTTTTGGTAACAATGGGCGGATTAGTGGCGGGTGGCGCGTATAATCGCCACGCTGGAGACAGAAGGGAGCGAGCGATGAGAGGACTAAAACAGGCGCGAGAGCGTCGAGGAGTGACTAGGCGGCAACTATCGGAGGCGACCGGCATCCCAGTCGCGACTATCAAAACATGGGAGCTTGGCTACAGGGAGGCAGGCATCGACAAGGCCGCAATCGTAGCCGATGCTCTTGGGTGCCCTGTCTCTGAGCTTGTCGGCGACGTCGAGGTCCCAGACGACGCGGTCGTCTACGCCTACGCTCGCCTGTCCAAGGAGGACAAGGCCAAGGTGGCGGCCTTCATAGCCGGATTGCAGGCGGCCAAACGATGAGCGGCGCGGGCCAGATCATCCAGCGGGACACGACGGTCCCGCGCTCGAAGTGCCGCGTATGGCGCCTGCGTCTGAGCCTCGGCCGTGACCCTATGACGGGGAAATACCGGACGGCCAACAAAACCATCCACGGGACCTACAGAGAGGCCCAGGAGGCGCTCAGGCGCTGGGCTGTTGAGCTGGAGCCTAGTACGCGCCAGAAGATGACGCTGGGCGAGTACATGGACGACTACAAGGCTCGAGAGCTGGCAGCAGGCCGCAAAGTGGCGCAGCAACACGCGAGCGTCTACCGCCACCTCGGAGCTGTTCGGCTGTGCGACATCGACGCGGGCCTCGTGACTGCGTGGCTCGACCGGCTGGCGGCCGAAGGATACAAGGATTCGACGCGGTCCTCATATCGGTCCTACCTCATGCGCATCCTCAAGGATGCGGCACGGAGCCACACAATCGCCTCAGAGCCTCGGCTCGACCCCATGCGGCCAGCTAATCGGTCCCAACCTAGAGAGGCGCTCACAGGCCAGCAGGTGGCCTCTGTGATGGGTCTGCTCGACCCAACCGACGCCCACCACGTAGCTGTCGCGCTCGCGTTGCTGGCCGGCCTCCGTCGTCAGGAGGCGAGCGAGCTGCTCATGTGGGAGGATGTCGACCTCGAGGCTCGGCTCATGCGCGTCAGAGGCACAAAGACAGCCGCGAGTGATGCCGTGGTCCCTATCTCGCGCGAGCTGGCCTCCATCCTCGAGCAGTGGCAGGCGTCGAGCGGCCGCGCATCCGGTCCAGTGGTCGGGCTGACGTCTAATGCGCTGGGCATGTGGTGGCAGCGGTCACGGGGCAAGCTCGGCCTCGATGGCGTGCCGTTCCACGCCCTGCGCCACACGTTCGTCTCGCTGCTGGCGCAGGCCGACGTCCACCCTGCTGTCATGCAGCGACTGGCTCGCCATGCCTCGCCGACGATGACGATGCGGGTATACACCCACGTCCACATGGAGCAGGAGCGAGCTGGTGTCGACGCGCTCTCCGGTCTGCTGGATGGGACGAAAAATGGGACGAATAATCCCGCCTAGACAGCCCAAAAGACGCTCACAGGGCTAATATCTGGCCTGCTGATCAATTCGGAGCCGGCCGTGAGTTTGGCCGTGTCGCTTGTACTTTGAAAGTGTACAGGACCTCATACTCGAGGCCCTGAGCAGCAAAGACGGCCCCTCATCGGGGCCGCTATGGGACGAATCTGGGACAAAGAGCTCTACGCGGTGCGCTGGTGCTCTGCCACGAATAAGCCACAAATAATCCCAACGAAACGAAAAAAGCGCCCCACCTCGGAGCGAATCACGAGGTGGGGCGAAGTGACGGCCGGAGGGTAGCCGGTCACTACTTGGAGAGACGGGCCGCGAGCTTGTCGGCCACGGCATCAGCGAGGCGGTCGTAGTCGATGATCTGGCCAGCGTCGCCCATGGCGTCGAGCTTGGCCGCGATGGCGTCAGTGGTGCGCCTCGTGCGGTCGAGCACGTTGGCGACGTTGTTGTAGCTGCCATCAGGGAGGAGCTGGTCGTTGAGCTTGTCGGAGAGTTGCATGTCGCTCACCTCCTCCCCTAGCACAGCGGCCAGTATGGCCTCCGCCACAGCCTCATGGCGGACCTGCAGGGCCTCAATGTCAGCCAGACGGTCGATAAAGCAGACCTCGACGATATAGACGGGCAGCACCACGCAGTTGAGGATGTACAGGCCTGAGCTGTACTTGACGCCACGGTCACGCAGGCCCAGCACGTTGGCCATGTTGGCGGAAATGCGGGCAGCCATGGAAGCGCCCGCACGCTTGCGCCAGACCTCGCAACCTGTCCCGCCTCCACTGTTCAGGTGGACTTGCAGGCACACGTCGGCGCCTGAGCTGTTGAACTTGGCGGTCTGTTCTTCCAGGTAGCCGCTCGGGCCGTGATCCGTGTATCTGCTCGAATCGCAGCGCACGCAGCCAACGCCCCATGCGTCAGCCAGACGCTCGAACGCATCACAGATAGCACGCGCCTCGGCGTTTTCGCTGTAGCCGTGGCCAGTCGCTCCGTCACAGTTCGGGCTATGGCCCGCTCCTATGGCGATGCGCATGGCCTACTCCTTGCCGGCCTTGACCAACTGGCCGAGGCTCGCTCCGCCCTCGACCTCGGGGATGCCGGAGATTGACATGAGGATGGACAGGATGGCGGCCAACAGGACAGTCGAGCCGACGACGGCCCAGTTGACCTCAGAGAAAAGTATGGCCGAACCGATGGCGGCGATGGCTGCCTGCGCAGCGGTGCGCAGCGCACGGATGCCGGCATTGATGAGCCACAGTTTGACCTTATCGGACATGATGAGACCTCCTAAAGGGTAGAGGCGATTATCTCGGTGCGGACGCGGGTGTATTCGGCCTCGGCGCTCTCGAGCGCCTTTATAGCCGTTTCCACGTCGCCGTTGAGGTGCTCGCCGTGTGCGTGCTTGAGTAAGAGCTTGAGGCCGTCAGTCTGCGCCGACATGACGTCATACTGCGCCATGGTCATCCTGCGCTGATGCTCCTCGCTCGCGCGTGCGCGAGAGCGCTGGACCTGAGCGACGGCCTCGATGACAGCGACAGCGACAGCGGCGACGGCCGCGATGATAGAGGCGCCCATCAGCGAGCGCCTCGGAACACTGCACGCGCTCGCGCCCTATCGTCGAGCAGGGCCTTGTAATCGTCGCGGCACTCATCGAGCACACGCTGGAGCTGTGCGAAGCTCGAAGCAGAGAGCAGCTCGGAGACGACCGCCTCGAGAGCCTCGTGCGCGTCGTTGTCGGTGTGGTTCAAGTAGTAATAGGCGGCTTGCTGCTGATCCGGATTGCCGGACAGGTAGTCGTCGAATCGGGGCATTACTGCCACCTCCCATCGAATCTAACATACAGTTGGAACGTGGCGGCACCAGTGCTGGTCGCACGCATCAGATACAACGGCATCGAGGTGGTAGCGCTGCCCTGTCCGCCCGTGGTCTCGAAGCCCATGATGCCCACGCCCGTGCTGCTGTTCCGCAGGCTCACGTTCGGGGCAGGCGTCGCGGCGAACAGGCCGGATGGGAAGGCGGTGGCGGGGACCGCCTGCCCGCTCTCGTACACGCTGCCCCAGTTCGCCCAGCTGCTCACGTACAAGTCGTACTCCATCCAGCACTCGGCGCGACCTGACAGCCACTTTCGATACGTCCAGTTTCCGCTCGTGCCGCTTTCGGTCACGTAATCAGCAGCCTCCGCGCTCAGAACTCCGTTCGAAATCGAAAGGCCGCTACCGATCCTCACCCCACCAAGCGTGTCAGCGGAACTCATAGAGACAACGCAATAACCTATGCCATTGTAGGCGAACTCGATGAGCGTGTTCGCGCTCCATAGGAGCGGGTTCGTTTGCCCTGTGATAACCCCGTTGTACCAGATGTCCTTGGCACCTGTCGAGTTGATGTTGAGGGCGACTGGTCCAGTCTGGTATGTATTCGCCGTTGTGAATAGGATTGCCACACGGTTGGCTGCCATCAGGCGATAGTTCTCGACCGTACTAGTTTTCGTCCGTGCGCTTGCTGTGGTCGATGATATTCCGTACCAAGACCCAGCGCCATCTGGTGATATGACAGTCGCGGCTGCACGAGCGGAGATATAGCGGTAATACGTGCCATCGTACACGAATGTGATGAGCGTGTTCGCCGACCACTTGAGCGTATTCGATGTCGAGTTGGGGGTACTCCCGCCTATGTAGATCGACTTCGCGCCTGTGCTGTTAACATTGAGTGTTGGAGTAGCTGCTGTGTTTGCTTTTGTGAACAGCACGCTGATGAACGCACCGGTTTCCAAGACAAAATCAGCACACACCACTGCTTTTTGCGCCGTTGTTGGCCCTGTGCTGCACGTGCCATACCATGTTGTCTGCTTTTCGACTTCCAATGTACCAGTCACCTGTTCCCCTGAACGTGTATGCGCTGTCACTCCATCTCTCAAATCACTGGCAGTGATCGTATCACCCGTAAGATCGATGAGTGTAGTGTTACCGTACACGACCTTGTTGACGGCACGGGTTGATGGCGTCGGCCCTGCTGATTCGCGCTCAAGCGCGACGGGTATTGCGTCCTGCTCGAGATACCAATCACAATCGGTGTCAGTCGGATAATCGAAACTAATGCCGTTATCATCACCGTATTGGCCTGGGTCGAGTATCGCGATCACGTTGTCGTTGGCGCCGCTAATCTCGAACATGGCGATTCCAGCTTCTTCGTCGTAGGTCCCATCTTCCATCGTGGCAGTTATCGGATAGGTGAAGTCTCCGTTGTCGAACGACAGCCGCAGCGGCGCATCGCCAGACAGGATCGTGGTCAACTCGGATGCGCTGTAGCCGCTCTGTCCTCCGTAGAGAGCGCCAATATTGTCATCGCCAGCCGTCACCCACGTTATGAGTGCTTCCCACGCCATGATCAGCTCCCTGCGATGGTGACGGTCTTGCCACCCTGGGCATTGTCTGTCTCGGTATAGGGGATGGCGTTGATGACGACCTCGGACATGCCGTCGTACCCAGTGTCTGGCAGCAGCGTGAAGCCAGCAACGGTCGGGGTCGCGGTCTTGGTCTGCAAGTCCATGCCTTCCTCGGGCGACATGCTGCCGGTGACGCCGAGGATGACCACGCCCTGACGGATGTTCGTGGCGATGATCTTCGCCTGTTCCGTCGAGCTGATGGACACCTTACCGCTGCCATCATGATAGCCCGCGGGGATGGTGTACTGTTGCGTCTTCGTGGTGATGGTTCCAGTCACAGCGCCACGATTCGGCATGGTGCCCGTGACCTTCGAGCCATTGACGTATGCCGTCTTCGTGTTCAGAATCTCACCAGCGGTAGCGGTGGCATCGGACGTGTCAGCGTCATAGGCGCAGGTGCCCGTGGCCTGCTGGCCGCTTTTCAGATGGAACTTCTTGCCCGATAGTACATCACTCGCCACCGCGGTGTCCCCGGTGAGGTCGATGAGGGTATCTTCACCGTAGATGACCTTGTTAACGTATTGATTGCTCGCCATGCCTTCTCCTTTCTCAATCACCGGCGATGGTGACTGTCAGTCCACCCGATTCGTTGCTCGTATCAGCACGCGGTATCTCGAACACGGTTATGTCATCGAGGACGCTCGTGTCCTGCGTGGCGAGCGTCTGCTGGTATGTCCTCGGCGTCACGGAAGTCGCCCCGGTGTAATCCGGCAGCCTCGTGCCTTGCGGGATGACAGCCCCATCCACGAAGCCATCGAGCGTGAGGGACACGCCCGTGGTGCCGCCAGCGCTGTCGACGCGGAGCGCGACAGATGCCGTCGTGACTGTGCGGTCAGCATAGATGTCGTATGCCTTCGAGACCTTGTAGATTCCGGGGTTAACCTGCACAACGTAGTCGGTGCCATTCATGGTCGCCGGAAGCGGTACGCTGGTGATGACGTAGCCGTCGACCGGACTGTCCATGGAGACACCCAGCACGCGGAAGGCGCGGATGCGCCCGCTATCGTAGAGCTGGTAGTACCAGCCCTGGGACACACCGGCGTCGATTATGAAGTCCGCGCTGCCACCGTGAGGGCCTCCCACGATGGCGACAGCCAGCGCCTGCGTCGCGTGCATCTCGAGGACGACGCGGTCGTCAGCCTGAGCGCCACAGCAGTCGATGGCGATGATGGCCGTGGTCGAGCCGTCAGGAATGACCGACAGGTCGGTCCCTGAGACGCTGGAGACTGTCGCAATCTTACTAATCATACGAATCTCCTCAGTCTCGTCTGACACTTCGAGCCGACGCCCAGCGTGGTCGTCCTCGTCGCTGCTGTCATGATCCACGACTCGCCGGCCTCTGGGTAGTCGACCTCGACGACGTCGCCGATGTTGTAGGGCACCCACAGATGCTCAATCTCGATTGACTCGACCGCCGAGACCTTATCTGACAGGCGGCGCGCTGCCAGAGTGTCGAGCGCCTGCTGGTCTGCGATGTCGGACACGGTCTCACCGTCGTCCACCCAGTAGCCTCTAGATGCGTAGCTCAGCGGGTGCGCGTCTGGCAGCGTCGCGGTCGACGACAGCGGCGCTCCGTCTGCTGGCGAGCTGATGACGGTGTAGGCGTTGGGAGCGGCGAAGGTGTCCAGCTCGTGCGTGACAAGAGGTCCGAACACGACGCCATCAGCGGGCGAGCTTGCGGCGCTCTGCATCACGTAGGCGGGCGAACGCTTGGACGGGTCGACGTAGCGACGAAGTAGCGCGTTGCCCATGCCGTCGACGGTCACTCCTGCGAAACCTGCGAAGGCTGCAAGGTCATTGACGATGTCGAGGTAGCTGGTGAGCGGGTCGTAGGTTTTGGCCGTGTTGAGCGTGGCGCTCGAGGCGTCAGCCAGCACGGGGATGGAGCACTCGAGGAGCAGGCTGGTGGCGTAGCTTATGGCTACCGTGCCGGCTGGAATCGTGAGCGCCTCACGAGTGCACCGGACCGAGGCGTAATACAGCGTCGAGTATCCTGTGAGCGTGCCTGTGACGCCTCCAGAGGTCACGTCCTGCGACGGCATCGTTGGCACGACCGTGGCCAGCGCCTGGCGGTAGGTCTCGCCGTCCTCGTCCTCGACCTCGAGATAGACTCTCACGAGGTCATTGCCGATGTCTGGATAGTCTCTCACAGGGAGCGAGGCCGAGAGCCTGAGCGCCGTGAACTGTGACTCGTCGAGGGTGCCTCCCTCGCCGAAGCACTCGAGGCGCTCGAGTTCGGCGAAGGAGGGATGGTCGACGCGGTAGTAGGTATGGACGTCCTGTCTGGACGCTCCCCACTTCACGACAGCCTCCTCATGTCGATGGAGACGTTGCTGTAGAGCGTGTGTGGTGAGTCGATGGAGACGGTGGCCTGTACCTTGGCCTTGAGGCCTCCAGCAGCTCGCACGTAGGCGGGCCTGTGCCAGCCGTCAGCGAAGGCTCGCAGGGCCTCGCGCTGTGAGGCGAGGATGAGGCCGGAGGCGCTCATGGCCTTGGAGCGCTGGGAGCCGACGATGAGCACGGGATCGGCCGCGCCGGCCCCATACCACAGCTCAGAATCATCCTCGAAGCTCTCGGAGTAGGTCACGTTGTACTTGACGGCCACGCCCTGGCTCCAGTTGGTGCCGAAGTTCAACACGAGCCAGCCGTGGCTCTCGAGCGTGTAGGGCACGTCGGCGCTGCTCGACAGGTTGGTCGACGACAGAGCGACGACGCGATAGATGACCTGCTCGTCCATCGGCGGCAAGTAGTCGACGACGGAGTCGCCGTCGTTCATGCCAGAGGCCAGCAGCGTCGAGACGCCACCGGCCACGCGGTAGACTGCCAGCGAGTCGGTCGCCAGCTCCGAGCCGGTAGCCTGTCCCTCGTGCACGACGATGGAGAGCGACTTGTTGGCGCCCTCGGTGATGGTCGCGCTGGGGAGCGCGGGCGCGTTGTAGTCGACCTCGAGGGAGCGCGTGAGGCTCACCGCGAGGCCTGAGCTGGACGTGACAGCCAGCTCGAGCGTGTAGGCGCTCTGGTTCGCGGGCTGCCAGCTCTCGAGCGTCAGGGTGGTCTCCGTGCCGTAGATGGTCGAGGAGGCCACGATGGCGCTGGATGCGTCCGTGATGGTCACGGTCGCGCGGCTCTGGGCGCGGGCGCCATCCGAGAAGGTCCACGCCACCGCAAGCGGTAGCGCGGTGATGGTGTAGGGGTTGGCGGCCGGTGCCGTGATAGTCACAGCGGGCGCCGTGTAGAGCACGATGGAGCCAGCGCTGGACCACGGGGACGGGTCAGCGTAGAGGCCCCACGTGCGCACCTGCCACAGGACGGCAGCGCCGTCGCTCAGGCCGGACGTGCTCATCTGGTAGACGCTCGAGGTGCTCGACGTCCTGCCGGTCGTGCTCCAAGTGGAGCCTCCGTCCGTTGACGTCTGGACCTCGTAGGCGGTCTGGCTCGAGCCATCCGAGCTATTGAAGCGCCACTCAAGAGCGGCGGCCTGTCCGAGCGCTTTGGCGGCATTGGCGGCCGTCAAGATGGTCGGCGCATACGGAGCAGCGAGCACTGCGATGGAGTTGGACGCGGCGCTCCACGCGCTGGCGAGCGATCCGGCCACGTTGCGCACGCGATAGACGACAGCGGCGGCGGCGGGCGCGGCCGTGTCGGTGTATAGCGTCACGACGCCCTGCGCGCTGCCGATGGTCTCCCACGTGGAGCCTGCATCGGTCGAGCGCTGGACCTCCAAGGAGGTCGCCACGACCGAGCTGTTGGCCATCGTGAGCCTCACGGAGGTCGTCGAGACCTTGGAGGCGGTAGGAGTGCCTGGGGCTGCCGGAGTGGTCACTACAGGGCCAGCGGTGGCGCTGTATGAGCCGGCACCGGTGGCGTTCTGGGCTGCGAGCCGGTAGACGTAGGAGCTATCGGCTGCGACGGAGGTGTCCGTGTAGCCGGTGGCGGTCCCTGCCACTGTCGCGAGCGTGGCCCATGTGCCGCCATTGACGGAGCGCTCGATGATGATCAGCTCGTATGGTGCGGCCTCGGTCGCGTTGTTCGACCACGCGAGCACGACGGCCGCGTCGCTTTGGCGGGTGGCGGTTACTCCAGAGGGAGCGGCCGGTGCCTGCCACGGGCGAGCCGGCACCGTGATAGTCTTGTCGAGCGTCAGGACGCCTGAGCTGGCGCCGTACCAGTTCGAGAAACGCTGGTACAGTCTGACGGTGTGTGTCTGGCCGTAGGTCCTGCTCACAGACCTCGACATGTAGGTGTCGACGGTGTACGGGCCTCGACCTGTGCCGGAGCCGTAATAGTCGGCCGTGCCGGAGCCGCTGTCGATTTCGTCGCCGTCGACGTAGAGCGCCCACGTGAACGGGATGGACGGGTCGCCGTACAGGCCGGAGCTGCTCGCGATGATGTAGGGAGCGAAGCTCCACGAGGTATCCGAGCTGCTCTCATTCCACTCGACCCACGCAGTGATAGCGCCGGAGGTGGTTGTACTTGATGTACTCATGTGCTACCCCATCCTCTCTAGTCGTAGGCGCTTGGCCTCAGCGCGGCGCTCGAAGTCGGCCCAATCTGCCATCTCACGCGCGTCGGCGGCGGTCATCGTGACGGTCCAGTTGTTCGTGGTGCTGCTCATGGAGGCGCCAGCCTGTGCTGCGGCGATTGCGGCTTGTGCGGTGTCCCGCGCCATGTCAACAGCAGGCTCGACAGCCGCGTTCGCGTTGGCCTCGATGCCGAGGCCGATGCCTGCGGGGATCATCTCGCCGATTGTGTCAGCAAACAGGCGCGACGGGCTGCGGATGCCCAGCCAGCTCTTGGCCTGATTCCAAGCGTCGCGGCACGCATTGAGCAGTGCACGTCCTATCTGGCCAGCGCTGCGCACGATGCCGGCGCAGATGCCAGCGACTAGCTGGAGGCCCACCTGTATCATCTCAGGCACCGCCTGGAGCAGCGCGACATTGAGCTGCATGATGAGCGGCGGAATGGCCTCCACGAGCTGCGGGATGGCTTGGATGATGCCCAGCGCGAGCGCTTTGATGAGGTCCAGCGCAGCGTTGATCAAGAGCATCAGGTTATCCGGTCTGGTCAACACGAGCGCGATGTCCGTGACGACCTGCACGATGACGGGGATGAGCGTGGGGATGGCGGCCGTGATGCCGTCGATGAGCTTGGCTATACACTCCATGCCGGCCTGCACGATGTCAGGCAGTGAGGCGACTAGGTCGCCGATAAAGGCCATGAGCTGTGGCATGAGCTGTTCGATGAGCATGGGCGCGGCTTGGAACAGGCCTTGGATGATTTGGAGGACACGCGGGAGGACGTTGCCAGCCACCGCGACGACCGAGGAGACGACGTCGCCCACGAGCGCCTCGATGTCGGCGCCCTCCTGAGCGATGCCCGACATCAGATTGGTCCACGCTGCGTGCATCATCTTTGTCGAACCTTGGATTGTCGTGGAGGCCTCCGTGGCCGTCTTTCCCAGCACTCCGTACTGGTTGGCATAGTGCTCGATGACCGCTATCTTGTCCTCAGAGGTCAGGTCGTCGAGGCTCTGGACCTCCTCGGCGAACAGGCCCGAAGCGTTGGCCGCTTCCAAGAATCCCTCTTGGGTACCCTTGATGCCGATATTGAGGTTGTCGAGGTAGTTGTATGAGCCTTTGAGTGCCCAGTTGATGGCGTTGGCCGCAACACTCGCGTCATAGCCGAACGTGTTGGCCAAGTCGCTCTCCAGAGTGAGCAGGCGATTGGTCTGCTCGATGGCTGCGTTTTCGTCGCCCAAGCTCGACATGACGAGCGGATAGGCGGCCATGAAGCTCTCGTAGTATTCATTCTCGGACATGGTCAGGTCGCGCCATGCCGATTGACCGGTCGACTGGACGCTCTTTATGAGGTCCTCTTGGCCCTTGAATACCGATTCGATACCGCCGAAGAGCTGCTCATAGTCGGCGAAAGCGTCGAGCGATTGCTTGACGCCCAGTCCGACAGCAGCGACGACAGCGGCGGCGATGGCGGCGGCAGCCATCGCGACGCCCTTGGCGAGGCCGGCGCCGAGCTTGCCGCCAGCGGCAACGGCACCGTCCTCGACAGGAAGGTCCTCGACCTGCTTTTTGACGCCCTTGTCGTCGATTTTGGGGATGAGTGTGAGGTAGGCGCTATAGGCGCTTGATGTATCGGCCATGGGCCTCCTCTCTAGTTGGATGTCTTGGTCTTGTACCACTCGACGAACTCGTCGACCGGTACGGCCTCATATTCGACGCGATCGGGTACCTTTTCCCACGGGTACGGGAGGAGCTTGTGAGCGATGATGCTCTCCAGCTCGTGGAGCTTGTGCTCTGTCCACGTCCACGCGAGCGCCGGCTCGTAGGCCGCGAGCGTGGAGCTGCCCATTGGGAGGCACGCAGCGCAGGCGGCCGCGTGGTTGGCCGTGTAGGCCGTCCCCATGTCGTCGATGTTGAGGTTGTAGTAGCGCTGGAGGTCAGCTCGCAGCTCGACAGGATGGTCTCGGAGCATGGCTCCGAGTCTGGCTAGTTTTTTGACTCAGCCTCCGAGGTGGCGCGGGCGGCCGTGTTGATGGCTTGGAGTACGATGCGGGTGCAGATGCCGATGTCAGCACGGCCGTCCCTCGCCTCGAGCTGGTCGAGCACGTCGTCCCAGTTGGCGATGATGCGGCGAGCGAGCCAAGGGAGGCGCATGATGGCGGCCTCCGTGCCGTCGCCCAGTCCTGCATACGCCTCGAGGACGCGCCAGTCGACGCTATTGTCTCGGACCTCGACGTCGAGGCCTTCGATGTTCTCTCTCGTGATGCTCATGTGTCCCTCCTCCACATGTCGCCACTAGACGAAGTACTTGTAGACGTAGTTGCCAGCGCTGTCGGGATAGCACGAGATGGTCAGCTCAGGAGTCATGGCCTCGCCGGCCTTGTAGGTAATCTCGCCCACCTCGGACACGTGGCCATTGGGAATGACGATTCGGAGCAGCTTGCCCAGACGCAGGCGCATGTCGAACACGTAGACCATAGTGGGGGCCTCGGAGCCGTTGAGCGTCACGCTCTGGAGTGCTCCGGCCTCGGTGGCCACGACGTTCTCGGAGCCGACGATGATGGACATGACGTCCGCACTGGTCTCGAGCGGGGTGAGCTGATAAGTGACTTCGGTGGCCGTCTTGAGGTCGAGGACGGGGGCGCCTCCCATCTCCTTGAGGGTCTCATTGGTGTCGTCGACGCTCTCGACGATGCCGTCCTCGGAAACGAAGCCAAGCTCCAGAAACGCGGTCGACAGAGCGGTCGAGGCGTCATTGGGGAGAGCCGTGCCGACAGGCGCGGCGCGGAACACGCCTGACGCCTTCGGGCGGGCGACTTGGATGTTGTCGCTGTTCATGTGTTTCCTCCTTCTGGGAGGCTACCGCCTCCCAAAGAGCTCTAGTAGTTGGTATTTGGCCTCGATGGCGCGGCCCTGCTTGGTCGTGGGCCGGACGACGCCGACGGCCGTATATTTGAGGACCTTGGCGTGGCCCTTGTAGGGCTGGAGCCTTGGCGGCGTCTTGGCCACGCGTGCGGCAGCCCATGAAACGCGCTGTGCCGTGTCAACAGCGGCCTCAGCTAGGCCGCGCTGCATCTCTGGCGATTTCATGAGCGCCTCGATGCCTCGCCGGTTCGGCTTGAGGCCGTAGATGGTCGACTTAGACATAGCGCGTTGCTCTCTTCGAGTAGATGATGCCGGCACCGCTGTCGATTGCACGCTCGAGCATGGACAGCTCCGAGGCGTACAGGCGCAGCGAGCCGGCTGGCGTCATCTCAGTCCATGCGGCGGGCTGGGTCATCTCCTCCGGTCCGAACCCGAGCGCGTCGCCGTGGGCCTCCATCGCCCTGCGTACCATGTTGCAAGAGACAATCTTGAACACGGCCGGAGCGCTGGAGGCGTCGGGCGCGTCGAGGAGCGCCGCGTCGATGATGGACGCAGCGTCATCGAGGAGCGTGCCAGCGATGAGCTGCTCGGAGTCGGACAGAGGACGCCACCGTGCCGCAAGGTCTGAGGCAGTGGCGTATGCAGTCATGGCTCGGCCTAGGCGGTGATGCTGGCCACGATGAAGCGGTTCGCGAACATCGGGAAGGCCTTGATTCCGACCCATGCGTGGGTGGCGATGGCGCCGTTGCTCATGGCCTCGCGGTGGGCGACAGCGATGACGCCATCGTCCTCGAGGTACATGTCGAACTCGGCGACGCCTCGCAGGTCAGCGGTCGCGATGATGATGTTCTCGGCAGCGGTGGCCCAGATCTTGTCGTCGGGGACGTTGACGTCGAGAATGAGGGTCGCGATGCCCATGAAGTTGGACAGATAGGTCAGGCCAAAAGCGGTCTGTACGGTCACGTTAGCGGTCGCAAGATAATCGGACGCAGTCTTGTAATTGGCAAAGAACACAGGCGTGCAGCGCTCGTTGTCGCAGGCGGTGCCGAGTTCGGCCCAAGCGGCGGCTGCGGCCTGTTGGAAGTTCTCGCCGAGTGCGGAGCCAGTGGCACCGGCGGAGATGGAGGTCATGATGCCGGCGACAGTGGACTTCTGGATGTCCTTGAGAAGCGCGTCGTCGTTGCGCAGGATGGCCTCGTCGCGGCCGTATTGCATGACGTCCTCCACGGGGGTCAGGACACTCCATCGGTTGAACGTCAGAGGCTGGAGGGTGCCGGTGTCAGCGTAGGAGCTGGGGGTCACAGCGGCGCCGGGGGTCGTCTGGGCGGCTTGGAAAGTACCGGCGATAGCGTGGGAGCGGATGGTCTGGCCAGGGACGAGGCGGCGCCAGTCGGAGGCGGAGAACAGCTCACGGAGCTTGTCGAGGTTGCGCTCGAACTTGCCGACGAAGTCGTAGTCGGCCACGACAGAGATGCCGGCATGGTTGGTGGTAGTTGCCATTTTTCAGTCCTTTCTAATTGGTGTATGCCCCAAGGTTTGCCTCGATTGCCGCGATGCGCTTGCGCGGATCGCGTATCTCGGCTATCTCGGAGCGGGTCATGGATGGAGTCCGGACAGGTCCGGCCGTGGCGCCTTGAGGCGTCGTCGGGTACAAGGAGACGGAGGCCTTGACAGCCTCAGCGGCCGATTTCAGAGCTTCTGCGTCGTCGCCCTTGAGGTTGGCGACCACAGCAGCAGGCAGGCCGGTCTCACTGGCCACCTGAGCGACAGCAGCGTCGCGTGCGGCCTTGGCCTCGTAGCCTGCGAGCTTGTCTGCGGCCTCCTTGTTGGCGGCCTCCAGCTCAGCGATGCGGGCGTCGAGCGCGGCCTTGTCCTCTGCGTAGCGCTTCGCCTGCTTGTCGATGCGGGCTTTGACGTATGCGTCGTGTTCCTCGTCGGTCCACATCTTTCCCTTCGGCTGCTCAGGCTCCGCCTGCTGGCCTTGGGTGTTCTCCTCGGACATGTCGTCCTCCTCTCTGCTCACGCTGTCCAGCGCGAGCCTCGGCTCGAGCTGTCCGGCTCGAGCGGGTAACAAAAAGCCCACAGGCATCCACCTGTGGGCCAGCACAGAGCGCGATGCTCTGGTCGTGCTGCTAGGTTGTGGTGTATGGGCGGCGGCCGTTGGCTATCCACTCCTGCTCGGTCATGCCGTACTTGAGATATGAGCGGGCGCCGGCGCCAGTGACGCCTCGATACGTGCCGCGCACGATGGTCTCACCGCTGTCGATGCGCTCTTGGCGCTTCTTGGCCTTGGCCTTCTCGGCCGCCTCCTCGAGGTGTCGGCGGTCTGCCTCTGCTTGCTTCTTGACGCGCTCCGAGCGCTGGGCGCTCGACAGTGCGTCCCAGTCGAGTCCCTCTCGCTGTGCCTGCGCTCGTGCGCTCTTGGTCGCGGCCTCATCGGTCGCCTCTCGCCACCTATCATAGATGGCTCGCGGGTCGTATCCCTCGATGGTCGACCACGACGGGACGATGCGACAATCGCAGCTCGCGTGATAGTGGCCGTCCTCGCCGGCTGTCGCGGGCGTCCTGTAGACATAGCCGCGGCTCGCCAGCATGAGGCAAAACGTACATGTCTCAGTCCCAGACGGGACGCGTGCGTAGCGCGGGCGCCTCGTGTCCTGAGAGCCGGCCTCGATGACCGCGTTGGCGGCGGCCTTCTTTATCTCGTAGTCGAGGCGCTCGACGAGCATGTCGAGGCGTGCAGCGTCGTCGCTGTACTTGTACAGGATGCCTCTGGCAGCGTCCTCGGTCGCCTCCTCCACGTAGAGCGGATTGGGAACTGGCTGGAGCGCCTCGCCCAGCTCAGCGCGGCGGCAGTCGTCATAGAAACGCGTCGAGAGCACCGCGATTTGATTGGCGTAGCTCTTGGCGTAGGTCGTCATCACTCGGACGACTCCGTCGACTGCTTTGTCTGGGTCGGATAGGTCCATGCGCTCCAGTCTCTTGCGTAGCTTGGCCTTTCCGGCTGCGCTCGCGTTGTTGATTGTCACGGTGAACCCATCAATCAAAGAGCGCGGGATCATGCCTCACTCCCACCAAGAAGGGAGGCGTTGAGCTGGGCCATGGCCATGGCGGCATCTTTCTCTGCCATGATGCGCTGGACCTGCTCGTCCGAGTAGCCGAGCTGCTCCCAGTAGATGCTAGTCTCAGGCAGCCACGGCACGATGCTCGCCTGCTTGACCATGGCGTCGGTGGCGCTCGCCAGCGATGGCATGACAGGGCTGCGCCACTGGAGGTAGATGGCCCGCTCGTATGGCTCGAGGCTCCCGTAGGCCTTATTGGAGGCCACAGCGTAGGCCATGATTAGCAGCTCACGCAGGGCCTCGCCGTTGCCTTGGTTCAATGCCTCGGCCTCGAGGATGATGTCGTCAGAGCTGGCCCTGAGCGCGTCGCTGGAGGTGTAGCCGTTCCCAGGTACGCCAAACGCGGCGACAGGCAGGCTGGTCTCTGCCGCCATCCGATTAGCCAGATGCTCCATGTATGAGATGTGCGGCTCCATCGAGAGCTGCGAGAGCTGACCGAACTGTGGCGTCTCTCCCTCGGAATTGGGACCAAGCGCGAGCACTTGGTCGAGGTAGAGCGAGAATCGAGACTCCCCCAGCTCCTTTTGGGTCGCACCGAGGATGTACTTCTGCGGCGCCGCGGCGGTCTCAGCCGTCAAAGCCGCACGGAGCACCGAGCGGCCCATCTCATCGACGATGGCCATGACGGCCTCGGTGATGCGGGCACGTCCGAAGATGCGGTCGTCGGTGTCGGGCTTGTAGCACATGGCGACCATCGGCGGGCGGCCCATGGAGTGCGGCTTGGAGTCGGTGACGTACCACTGGCCAGAGCGTCCATCGCCCACATACGACAGCTCGATTTCCTTCTCATCGGTCAGGAGGTAGAGCTTGGAGGCCTCCGTCTCGCGTCCGTTGCTCCGAAGTGGTGCAGAGCCGATGATGAGGCCGGCCTTGAGCCGCTTCTCATCGAAGTCGTAGACGGCACTGGCACGCTCGGCGCTGTAGTAGGTCAGATTGACGCCGGAGGCCTTCTTGGGGTCAGCGTGCACGGCCCAGAACCCAACGCCATGGACTAGCTCCGAGGTCTTGGCTCGGTTGTAGTAGCCTGTGAGGTCATTGTCGCGGGCGATGAGTTCCACGGCCGCGAGGACCTGCTCGTCGAGAGCAGAGACGCCATCGAGGACCGACCTGTTGGCCAGCATGTCGACGGCCTTGGCGGCCCAGCCCACTTGATGGCGGATGTCGCGCTCGAAGTCACGCGGGACCGCTAGGCCCAGGTTGCGGATGCGTTGCTTGTCTCGGTAGTAGACGACGCGCTCGCGGTTGTGGTCGAGGTGCTCGCGCCACGTGCTGTAGGCCTCCTCGAGGAGCACGCGCTCCTCGTCAGTAAGCCCAGCGGCGTCCGAAGGTTTCGGTTTGCTCATCGCACACGCTCCTCTCTGGATCGCGTTTGGTTGTCATGGCCGACCGGTAGGCCAGAGCGACGGCCTCGATGATGGCCGCGTCTGCCTCCTCGGTCGACTCGAAGCCCCACCCACCACGCGCTCCGATGCGGCGCTTGGTGCAGGTTGTGGCTGCTATGTCGAGCGGCTTCTGGCCGCTTGATAGGTGCGTTACCGCGTGGTCGACGACCGCGTCGACCAGAGCGGCATACGCGCCGGCTGCCTCTAGAGCAGCCGGTCGCTGGATGACGCGCTTGGGTACGCCCAGCTCTCTCAGGCGGTCGATGAGCGCCTGAGCGTTCCCGACGCCATCCACGACTATCTGGGCGGCCTTGGAGGAGCGCTCTGCGAGCCATCGCGCGGCCTCGCCGGTGCCGCTGGAGGTCGCCATGTAGTCGACAAGCTCGACATGTGGCGGTCGTCCGTCTCGAGGCTTGAGGCAGACAGCAAGCGCGAGGCGGCTGCCATCGCCTGAGAACTTGGCCGCATAGACCAACAGGCCGCTCTCTGGCGCCTCGTCTGCGTCGATTGCGGTGTCTGCCCATGCAGCGGCAGGGATGACCGTCTCTGCCGCTTCTGTTGCCTCTGACCACCAACCCAGCCGCATCAATGCGAACGTGTCGGCGTCCATCGTATCCATCTCGGTTTGGATGGCCGTGCGCATGAGCCGGACGTCGAGCGCCGGATTGACCGCTGCGACGCGGTCCCAGTCTGTCGTGTCGCCCACCTCGGGGACGGACCACTCCACCCAGCTCACGCGCTCGCCGTCTCCGTGGAGCGCCGAGCGGCGGGTCTTGCGGAACACACCTCCATCCTTGCCGGCCTGCGGAGGCGTGCCTATCAGGATGGTCTGGGGGTTGCCAAGAGGGCCGGCTGAGATGGTCGGCTGGAGTGCTGCCATCTGCTCCTGTGTCAGCTCCTGCGCCTCGTCGGCGAAGAAGCAGTCGAACGTGAAGCCCAGCGACGCGGTGCGCGAGCGGGCGGAAAAAGCGATGCGGCCGCCTGTGTGCCACTCTCCAGCGTCGTCCTGCCAGTCTCGGAGCTTTATGACTTCCTGTCCGTTGGTGCGCCGGATGTATTCGGTTTGGGCCGCGAGGTCGGGGTATCCGGTGGCGGGGTCAAAGTCGCCAGCCAGCTCCTCGAACGTCTTTCGATACGTCTTGACCTCGTGGGCCGTGTAGAGGATTGCCTCGCCCAGCACGGCCGCGCCGAAGTAGGCGCGGGCCTTTAGCAGGACGGTCTTTCCATTCTGGCGCGGGACGGACAGGCCGCACGTCGGCGCTGAGTAGTGGCCGGCGCGGTCGACCGCAAGCCAGCCGTCGAGGACGTGGCGCTGCCAGTCGTCGAGGACGACGCCATGGTCGGCCATGAAGTCAGCAGCGAGCGGCCCCAGTGTGTCAGCTCGCGCCGGTTGGATGTCAATGCGCGGATCACTTGGCACGACTCACCGCCTGCCTCGCTTTGTCCAGACTCGAGCGCCGGCCCTGCTTGGCTCTGCTCTTGTCGAGCACCGCGATCTTGGCAGTCAGCTCCTGCATCTGCTTGGACAGAGCGGCGATGTCGCGGCCGCTCTCGCAAGTCGACAGCTCCTTGGCCACAAGGCGGCGCGTCGCGGTCAGAATCTCGTACTCGTCGCCCGACTCGATAGCCTCGGGCAGGCTCATAGGCTCGCCCATCGTCGTCTCCTTCCTGTGGATTTGGCTTCGGGGGTAGGAAGGCCAT
>Ga0310697_10001735_pt1 | contig 24540 bp, 24 predicted proteins | sample 172DNAGHGlowgp2_FD_203883 | JGI IMG/M metagenome (GOLD analysis project Ga0310697, IMG submission 203883) | Sheep rumen microbial communities from Palmerston North, Manawatu-Wanganui, New Zealand - 1728 DNA GHGlow gp2 (v2) (version 2) | ecosystem: Host-associated > Mammals > Digestive system >...
GACAGCACGCTTGCTTTCGGGGGCTATCTTCTTGTCGAGGGTGGTGGCCGTTGAGCCATAGATATACTTGTATTGCTCGGGGTCTTTCAGACGAGCCTGGAACGACGGGTCCTTATCGAGATCCTTGCCACGCTTGTAGGATGCGGCGGCGGCAGCCATCAGACCACACAGACAGGCGGGGATGGAGACCATGAGCACCTGTGGGATGGTAATGTCGAAGCCGTTGGCGTTGGAGATGGTGACAAAGGCCACGACGGCAGCCGCGATGGGCGAGCAGGTGATGCCTACCTGCGAGGCGATGGAGGCCACACCACAGGGGCGCTCCGGACGGATGCCTTTCTTCAGGGCAATGTCGCAAATGATGGGCATCAGCGTATAGACCACATGGCCTGTGCCTACCAGCACGGTGAGGAAGAAGGTACACAGGGGTGCCATGAAGGTGATGCGGTCTGGATGCTTACGCAGCAGTTGTTCGGCTATCTGGATAAGCCAGTCCATGCCGCCTGAGGCCTGCAGGATGCCGGCACAGGTTACGGCGGCAATGATGATGTAGATGACATCGGTTGGAGGTGTGCCCGGCTTTAGGCCGAATCCGATGACCAGGATGGCCAGGCCGATGCCTGAAATGGCACCAAGGGCCAGTGAGCCATAGCGCGAGCCTACCCACAGTGCTCCCAGCACAATGAGCAGTTGGACAATCATGGTTAGTGTAATCATAACATTGGGTTTTTAGTTATTGTTATTAATTGTTGAAGTTTTTTATTTTGACCTCTCACCTCTAACCTCTAACCCCTAACGAGACTGGGCTCCTTGATGATGCCGTGACGATAGGCGTAGAGCAGATCTTTCAGTTCTGCTATCTGTGAGCGCAATTCCTCGCCCTTGTCGGTATCGGCTACCAGCATGCGGTGGGCCGACATCTCTACAATCTGAGTGGTTGACTTGATGTCGGTGCCTCGGTTGATGGCGTCTTGAGCACTTGTGAACGGCTCGTGCTGGACGAGTTGGAAACCGCGGCTATGGTAGACCAGCGTGTAGCCTGCAATGCCGGTTTCGCTATGATAAGCCTCCGAGAAGCCTCCGTCGATGACCATCAGACGGCCGCTGGCCTTGATGGGGTTCTCGCCCTTGGAAGCATGAACGGGCACATGACCGTTGATGATATGGCGGTTGGCACCGCTAATGCCGAAGGCATCGAGGATGCGGTCGCACACCTCGGCCGAGTCGCGCAGTTTGAAATAGTTGCCCTTCTCTTCGCGATAGGTCTCCTTGTCGGTAAGGAAATAGCGCTCGAAGGTGGCCATCTTCGACTTGTCGAACAGGGGCGAGTCTTTGCCGCACCACAGATAAAGGAAATAGTCTTTGGCATAGGCCTTGGTCTCTGCAGGGGTGTCGGCCTCAAAGGCTGCGCGCACCAACTGGCCGATATAACTCATCAACTCACGGCCCGCATAGTTCTTGCCCATGATGGGCACTTCCTTGAGCGTGCCGTCGGCATTGAGGGGGATGGAGGCGTGGAACAGCAGGTTCTGGTTGCAGATGGTGTACATGCAGCCATGGCTGAGGATGGTGCGGATATGCTTGCGCAACTTCTCGGAAACGCGGAATGAATGGTGCAATTTATGCATCAGGTCTGCCTCCTCGGGGGTGAACTCTGTGGGCGCTTGAGGCGAAAGGGTGGGGAAATGGCACGATTTCATGGGGTATTTCACGCCATCGATGGTGCACACCTGCTCGCTGAAATCGATATGTTCTATTAAATTGCGGTCTTGCATCTGCCATTCCGGACGGCGGTGGAAGATCTGTGCCTCGGCCTTGAACTGTATCACGGCGATGGCTTTGTGCATCTTGGCTGCCAGTTGAAGCGTCTTGTCGTCCATCTTAGCGTCGTCTTTCAGCACCTTGGGGATGAACTCCTCGCAGGGGTCGTCGCCATAGACCTCAAGGGCGAAGGTGGCCAGCGGCACCAGGTTGATGCCGTAGCCTTCCTCGAGGGTTGCAAGGTTGGCATAGCGCAACGAGAGGCGCAGCACATTGCAGATGCAGGCATCGTTGCCGGCGGCTGCTCCCATCCAAAGAATATCGTGGTTGCCCCACTGGATATCCCACGAATGATACTGGCGCAGGGTGTCGAGGATGATGTGTGCACCAGGGCCGCGGTCGTAGATGTCGCCAAGGATATGAAGTTGGTCGATGGCCAGACGCTGTATGACATTGCAGATGGCAACAATGAAGTCGTCGGCACGGCCGGTAGAGATGATGGTGTCGACAATGACAGCCACATAGGCGGCCTTGTCCTGGTCGTCGGTGCGTTCGTGCAGTAATTCCTCAATGATATAGGAGAACTCCTCTGGCAGGTTCTTGCGTACCTTAGAACGTGTATACTTGCTCGACACATCGCGACAGACGCGCACCAGTTGATGGATGGTGATGCGATACCAGTCGTTGAGTTCGTCTTCGGCTGCCTTGATGAGTTCCAGTTTCTGTTCCGGATAATATATCAGCGTGCAGAGTTCTTTCTTCTCACTTTCGCGAATGGTGTTGCCGAATATTTCGGAAACCTTGCGCTTGATGTTGCCTGAGGCATTCTTCAGCACATGAATAAAGGCCTGATGCTCGCCGTGCAGATCGGCCAGGAAATGCTCGGTGCCCTTTGGCAAATTCAAAATGGCCTCGAGATTGATGATTTCGCGTGCAGCATCGGCTACTGTGGGGTAGGTGTTTGATAGCAGATGTAGGTAACGTAAGTCTGTATTCATAGTCGTAGATGATTAATGAGGTCTTGTCTTAATTTAGTAGTCTCAGCATTGTCTGAAGGGATGACTGGCATGAATCCCTCATCTAAATACAAGTATTCTTGTTCTATCTGTAATATGCTGGAAAACAAACTAATATCATTTTGCTGCTCAAGTGTCTTTACAAGTTCGTCTTCGTCAAGGTTTTCATCCGATAGTGCTTCGTAGAGGTTCACTAAGCGCAGCATGTTCATGCCGTCCTGACGGATGTCGGCAAGCATGTCGGCGATGGGATGACCTGTCATGGACTTTGGCTTGCGATAGTCGTTGGGCAGGTAACTGTAGGCGGTTTCTCGTTTCGGAGCCTCAATGCCGAGAACGTTTAGCCCTTTGTTCACGTAGTCTGATATGTTTTCCAGGTCGGAGTAGATATAAAGCAAAGGGAATTGTATGGATGATGCGGGCCATTTCTGCGTAATCCATTCTTTTTTTTCCATGACGGCAGCCTTAAGCGTAAGGCCTAACGCCATCAGGGTGTCGGCATTCATCAATGCCAATGGGTTGGAATTCATGACCTTGCGATAGATACCCACCATTTGTGCGGCAGTCTTGTCGAACTGTGCGGTCTTAGTCACCAGCGGGTTAAGGACGGTTTCAACATGCGAAAAGCCCTCTTTCACCAGCCGTTCTGCCTCATGCGGACTGCGCGCAATAATGGCATAATAGTCGTTGGTTTGCACATTTTTCCCAAAAGGCGATATGACGATGCGGGCATCAAGTGCCGGCCATGATGGCACGCCATACACATGGATAATGTCAGGATGCCATTGCTTGTACTGCTGCTTCAGCGATGCCGGGCTGTCGGCCTTTGCCGAATCAACCCACGATGCCGTCTCTGCCGCAATCAAGGTTACATAGCGGGCAATAAGCGAATCATCGCCAGAGTAGTAGTGCAGCACTTTTATCATAATTCATCGCTGGTATATCCAACAGGCAGGGGGCGGCAGTTGTACTGCGATGCCATGATCTCGCCATAGGCGCCGGCCGACCTGATGGCCAGAAGGTCGCCACGGTGAGTGCCGTTGAGGTCTATTTGCTTGGCGAAGACATCGGTAGACTCGCAGATGGGGCCAACCACATCGTAGGCTTCCATCGGCTCGTTGCTTGTGATGTTCTCTATCTTGTGATAGGCTTGATAGAGGGCCGGACGAATGAGATCGGTAAAGCCGGCATCGACGATGGCAAACTTTTTGGTAGCCCCTTCTTTTATATATAAGGTACGCGTGATAAGGGAACCGCATGGTGCCACCACGGCACGGCCTAACTCGAAGTGGAGTGTTTGCCAAGGGCGTAACTTCAACTTCGTGGCATAAGTGTCGAAATAGGCTTTGAAATCGGCTATAGGCACACGGTTGGGATGCTGATAGTCGATGCCTAAACCGCCCCCTACATTGATATGCTCTATGCGCACATGATGACGCTCAAGTTGGTCTTGAAGGTCGTTGATGCGATTGCAGAGGGCTTGGAAGTCGCCCATGTCGAGAATCTGCGAACCGATGTGGAAATGCAGGCCCACGAACTTGACATGCTCCATCTGCATGGCGTGCTCAATGATGCTCTCCATGTCGCGCATGGCGATGCCGAACTTGTTCTCAGCCAGTCCTGTGGTGATATTGGCATGGGTGTGAGCACCTACGTTGGGGTTAAGACGGAAGGCTACACGTGCCGTGACGCCCTTGGCAGCCGCCAGCGAATTGATAACCTCCAACTCCGGAACGCTCTCCACGTTGAAACAGAAGATGCCGTTGTCAAGGCCGAGGTTGATTTCCCAGTCGCTTTTCCCTACACCGGCATAGACAATCTTGGAGGCAGGAAAACCGGCTTTTATGCAAGCCTCGATCTCGCCGCCACTCACACAGTCGGCACCAAGGCCTGCCTGCTTGATACAGCGCAGCACCTTGAGGTTGGCATTGGCCTTGATAGCATAATGCACATGAAAGCCCTCATGTTGGCCAGTTTCGGCATTGATGGCTTGCAGCGTCTGACGCAGCAAGTCCATGTCGTAGTAATAGAATGGTGTTCGCAAGTCAGCGAACTTGTCTACAGGGAAGATACCTTTCATCGTTCACTCTTCACAATTCAGAATTGACAATTTATAATTCACAATTGACAATTCACTTAAAAAGGTGGTCGCTCAGGCTTTGGAGTGCACGTTTCTTATCTTCTTCACGAATAAGGAAGGAGATGTTGTAGTTGGAGCCTCCGTAGGATATCATGCGAACGGGAATGTCTTTCATGGCATCCATAACGCGGGTCTCAAAGCCGATGTTCTGCCAGTCGAGGTCGCCTACAACGCAAATGATACACATGTTTGTGTCGACGGTTATAGTGCCATACTTTTTCAATTCGTCCATGATTTCGCCTAAGTGAGCAGAGTTGTCAATACTCATGGATACGCCCACCTCTGAAGTGCAGACCATATCAATGGGGGTCTGGTAACTTTCGAAAATCTCAAACACCTTGCGCAGGAAGCCGGTGGCCAGGAGCATACGGCTCGATTTAATCTTAATAGCGGTGATATTGTCCTTGGCTGCTACTGCTTTTATCTTGCCATATTCTGTGGCATTGGATATGGTGGTGCCTTCTGCATCCGGATCCATTGTGTTGAGCAAGCGCACGGGGATGCCGGCATACTTGGCAGGCTGGACGCAGGTGGGGTGGAGAATCTTGGCACCGAAATAGGCTAACTCGGCAGCCTCTTCAAACTGGAGTTGATGAACGGGCTGGGTGTGGTCAACGATGCGCGGGTCGTTGTTGTGCATACCATCAATGTCTGTCCATATCTGAATCTCCTCGGCGTTGATGGCCGCACCGATAAGCGAGGCGGTATAGTCTGAGCCACCACGCTGCAGGTTGTCAATCTCACCATAGGCGTTGCGGCAGATAAAGCCTTGTGTAATGTATACCTGTGCGTCGGAATTCTGCTCCATGATAGCAGCGAGTTTTTCCTTGATATATACAGGGTCCGGCTCGGCATTCTTGTCGGTACGCATGAAGTCAAGGGCATTGAGCAGCACGGCATTGATGCCCTGTTCCTTCATATAGTTGACAACCATGTTCGTTGACATCATCTCGCCTTGGGCCACGATGCTTTTCTCCTCGAATGAAGTGAAGAGTTCCTTAGTAAAAGAACGGAGGTAGTCAAACTCCTCATGAAGGAAGTCGGCAGTCATCTTGCGGTATTCATCGGTGGTATAGAGTTCGGCCAAATGACGCGTGTACTTCCGCTCAAGGGTGTTGATGACTTCATTGGCACCGTCAGGGTTCTTCTTGTAGAGATAATCGGAAATCTCAACGAGCGAGTTAGTCGTTCCGGACATGGCTGACAGCACAACAAACACAGGGTTTCCCGACTTGGTGACAAGGGAAGTCACCTCCTTCATTCTTTGCGGCGTTCCAACAGAGGTTCCGCCAAATTTCATTACTTTCATAGTCGTATTTTATTTTTTACATTTATTCTTTATTTTCCTCTACTTCTACTTCAATGCTTGAATAGTCGTCGGTTATTTCTTCCAAAGTGCAGTCTGCACAACGATAAACGATGCCAGGATATTGGCTGATGAGTGGCAGGTTGTGGGTTGACATGACAACGGCTGTGCCCTCGGAAGAAATGTTACTGAGCAACTTCATAATGCCATTGGCCGTCTCCGGATCAAGATTGCCTGTCGGTTCGTCGGCAACAATCAGTTTCGGTGAGTTGAGTATGGCACGGGCTATGGCTACGCGCTGCTGCTCGCCGCCCGACAGTTCATGCGGCATCTTGTCTTTTTTATCGGACATATCCACTTGTTCAAGCACTTGACTGATGCGCTCGTCAATCTCTTTGTTGTCTTTCCAGCCCGTGGCTTTGAGCACAAAGCGCAGATTGCGCTCTACATTGCGGTCGGCCAGTAGTTGAAAGTCCTGAAACACAATGCCCATCTGGCGGCGCAGAGCAGGAACGTCGCGTCGCTTTAATGTCAGCATGTCGTAATCGAGGACTGTGGCTTCTTCACCTTCTTCAATGTCAAGTTCGTTGTATATGGACTTCAAAAGCGAACTCTTGCCAGAGCCCACACGCCCCACGATATAGACAAACTCGCCATTGTCTACTTTGAAATTCACATTGCTAAGCACGATGTTCTCATCGGCCTGGCAAATTTTTACATTTTTATATTGTATCAGCATAGTTTTAATGCTTTATTGTTATTAGTCCATTTTTCCGGCAGCCTTGGCCGTGCGACGCTGTTTGTCCCACTCGGGATTGTGCCGACGGTGCAACTCGTCAGCCAAGTCTTCAATGCGCAGGCCTTTACTGGTAAGGAGCACGATGAGATGATAGAGCATGTCGGAGGCTTCATAGACTAGGTGTTCATTGGTGCCGTTAGTGGCTTCGATAACGGTTTCCAGCGCTTCTTCGCCAACCTTCTGTGCCATTTTGTTCACCCCGTCACGGAACAACTTTGTAGTATAACTGCCTTCTGGCATCTCTTCGTGGCGTTTCTCTATGAAATCCTGGAGTTCTGTGAGAAATGAAAGACTGTCGGCAGGAGCGATGTTTGCTTCACCCCAACAGGTGTCGGTGCCTTTGTGGCAGGTGGGACCGATAGGGTGCACCTTAACCAACAAGGTGTCATTGTCGCAGTCGACAGCCATGCTCACCAGTTCAAGGAAGTTACCGCTGGTCTCGCCTTTGGTCCAAAGGGTCTGACGCGTGCGGCTCCAGAAGGTAACCTTGCCTGTTTCAATAGTTTTGTTATAGGCTTCTTCGTTCATGAAACCCAGCATGAGTACGTTGCGTGTGTCGGCATCTTGGATGATGGCTGGCACCAGTCCGTTCATTTTATTGAAATCAATTGTCATAGTCTTACGTTTATTCCTTCTTCTTTCAAATAGTTCTTTAACTCTGGAATAGGTATTTCACCAAAATGGAATACGCTGGCTGCTAGTGCAGCATCGGCATGCCCTAGGTTGAATGCATCGCGGAAGTGCTCTTTTTTGCCGGCACCGCCGCTGGCAATGATGGGAATGTCAAGGTCGGCCGACAAACGAGCGAGGGCATCGTTGGCATAGCCTTCCTTTACACCGTCATGGTCCATGCTGGTGAACAGGATTTCGCCTGCTCCGCGTTCCTGTGCTTCATGGGCCCATTCAAACAGCCCGCGTTCCGTACGTTCGCGACCGCCTTTAAGGTAGCAGTGCCAGTTATCAGGATCGAAACGGGCATCTATTGCCACAACACACACCTGACTGCCAAACTGCGTGGCAATCTCCTCAATCAATTGCGGACGGCGCAGGGCTGCACTGTTGATACTTACTTTATCGGCACCAGCATATAGCATCCGCTCTACATCACTCAACTCGTTGATTCCGCCGCCTACAGTAAAAGGTATGCTTAACTGGCTGGCCACCTTTGTAACCATGTCGGTGAATGTCTTGCGCCCCTCGAAACTGGCCGTAATATCAAGAAACACCAGTTCGTCGGCACCTGCATCACTATATGCCTTGCCTAACTCGACGGGGTCACCAGCACTCCGCAGTCCTACGAAGTTGATGCCTTTCACCGTCTCGCCGTCTTTGACATCTAAACAAGGGATGATCCGTTTTGCCAGTCCCATAGTTCATTCAAATTAATTCGTCCTTCATAAATGGCTTTACCAAACACTACGGAGGGTATGCCCGCTGCCTGTAGTGCCTTGATGTCTTCGATGCTGCTCACACCGCCGCTGGCAATGAGGTTCAGTTGCGGATAGGCAGCCATAATCTCTTTGTATAAGGCGATGGCTGGGCCTGTGAGTGTTCCGTCTTTGGATATTTCTGTGCAAAGCACGTTCTCTACGCCCATGTCAATATACCGTTGTAAGAAAGGCAACAGGGCTTCTGCCGATGCTTCCTTCCAGCCATTGATACATACCTGTCCGTTGTGCACATCGGCACCAAGGATAATGCGTTTCGGCCCGTATTTGCGCAGCCAACGCTCGAACAAGTCGGGATTGGTCACGGCTACAGAGCCAACGGTAACCATTGAAGCACCGGCCTCAAAGGCTTTGCAAATGTCGTCGTCGGTCTTCAATCCGCCACCAAAATCTATCGTGAGTGATGTTTCTTCTGAGAGTTGCTGCAAAATGCGACAGTTGACGATATGTCTTGACTTTGCACCGTCGAGGTCTACCACATGCAAACGACGGTAGCCAATGGCTTCAAACTGGCGTGCCATCTCCAACGGCTCGCCATAGACGGTCTTCTGTTCATAGTCTCCCTTAGTCAGTCTGACGCATTTCCCGTCGATGATGTCAATTGCAGGAATCAGTTCTATCATAATGTCAGAAAGTTTTTGATGATTTGCTCGCCCACGCTTCCGCTTTTCTCTGGATGGAATTGTGTGGCATAGAAGTTGTCCTTATGTAAGGCTGCACTATACGGCTGTATGTAGTCGGCCGTAGCAATGGTATGCTCACAAAGCGGTACATAATAACTATGCACGAAATAAACATAGCGTGACTCAATGCCGTCCATGAGCGCGCTGCGTGTGTCGTAGAGTTGGTTCCATCCCATGCATGGCACTTTGTCTTCGTGACGGATGGGAGAAAACCGCCTCACTGGTACATCAAAGATGTTCAGGCAGTCGACATCGCCCTCCTCAGAATGGCGGCAAAGCAACTGCTGGCCGATGCAGATGCCAAGAACAGGCTGTGTCAATGAGCGGATGACCTCGTCAAGCCCACGCTCACGCAGATAGGCCATAGCACCTTTTGCCTCGCCCTGACCTGGAAAGACTACGCGTTCGGCCTGTTGCAATTGTTGTGGATCATCCGTGAGTATTGGTTCCACGCCTAACCTTTTCAATGCACTAAGCACAGAAAAGACATTGCCGGCATTATATTTGATAACTGCTACTTTCATTTAACTGAAAATGATCGTCTTGTTCTTGTAGGTAAGTATCTTGCGCTGAATATGCTTGCTGACGGCACGAGACAGCACAATTTTCTCCAGGTCCTTGCCTTTCAGCACCAGGCTGTCGGGCGTATCCTTATGGGTGATGCGTGCCACATCCTGTTCAATGATTGGGCCGGCGTCCAATTCAGCCGTCACATAGTGGCTGGTGGCACCAATGATTTTCACACCGCGCTCCCATGCCTGATGATATGGCTTGGCTCCCACAAAAGCAGGAAGGAAGGAATGGTGGATGTTGATGATATGGTGAGGATAGGCGGCAATCATCTCGTCGCTGATAATTTGCATGTAGCGGGCAAGGACAATGAAAGTGATGCCTTTTTCTTTAAGAAGTTTCATTTCGGCCTCTTCAACCTCAGCCTTGTTGGAGTGGTCTTTGTTGATAGACCATACATAGTAGGGAATACCAAACTGCTCGCCTACATAGCGCAAATCCTCATGGTTGCTGATGATACACGGAATGTCGCAGGCAAACTCACCGGCCTTCCAACGGGCGAGCAGGTCATACAGACAGTGGCTCATCTTGGATACGAAAATGGCCATGCGTGGGCGCTGGTCGCTGAAATACAGACTGAATTCTATCCGATAGCGTTGTGTATAGAGCGTTTCAATATACTCCTTGATTTTTTCGCGGGGAATAAGGAATCCGTCAAGTTCCCACTGCACTCGCATGAAGAAGACACCGTCTTGATGGTCTACATACTGGTCGAGATCAACGATGTTGCCCTTGTTGTCTGTTATGAATTTTGTTATTTCTGAAATTATGCCTTGCCTGTCTGGGCAATGCAAAAGTAAAATTGCTGTTGGTTTCATTTCTCAATTTAATCTCTATTTCAACGTGCAAAGATACAAAAAAATATTGTCTCAAATGACTAATTATAAACTTTTTTGTTATTTTTTCTTGCAAAGATGTACACATTTACAAAAAAAATACTATATTTGCAGAAAATATCCGAATCTGACCGTTAAAATCATTATGTCCATGACTAAGTACAACATTATCGAAAGAAAAGAGAAGGAGGCTGGCTATAGAAATCTTGTGAGCCCCGAATTAATGGATGACTTGAAGGAGAAGATCCTGAACATCATCGTTATGCAGAAAAAGTACAAGGACAAAAACTATTCGGCTAAGCAATTGGCTGCTGATTTGGGCACGAACTCACGCTATGTGTCGGCTGTAATAAACGTAAGGTTTCACACCAATTACACATCATTTGTGAATAAATACCGCATAGAAGAAGCCATGTCAATCCTTACGGACAAGCGCTATCAGGACTTGCGGATCGAGGATGTGAGCGACATGGTAGGCTTCTCCAATCGCCAGTCGTTCTATGCATCGTTCTATAAAATAATGGGTGTGAAACCGAAAGACTACAGGAACCAGTTCTCACAACCGCAACCTGTTGCAAAAAAGAAAAGTTAAGATGCAGAATAGAGAAAACGAGGCGTTTCGGTATTCTGACGAACGCTTCTCTGACTTACAGTTGCTTCGCTACAGGCTTAACGGCTTTGACCGCCTTACGCTTCAGCAGAAGCAACTTGTTTATTATTTGTCCCAGGCCACGCTTTATGGGCGGGATATCACTTTCGATCAGTTTGGAGCCTATAACCTTCGTATACGCAAGGTGCTGGAAACCGTTTATGCAGAACGACGCGTGTATGATGAGAGCGATGAATTCCATGCTCTTGAGGTATATCTGAAACGATTATGGTTCAGCAACGGCATCTATCACCATTATGGCTGTGAAAAGTTCAAGCCTGATTTTAGTGAGACGTTTCTACGCCAAGCCATAATGGAAATAGAACCAAGAAAACTGCCGTTGGGCGAAAACCAGTCGGCCGGGGCCTTGTGCGATGAACTTTTCCCTGTTATCTTTAATCCGGAAATACTGCCAAAGCGTGTCAACAAGGCTGATGGTGACGATTTGATAAAAACATCTGCCTGCAATTTTTACCAAGGTGTGACACAGCAGGAGGCAGAGGCTTTCTATGCGGGTCTGAAGAAACAGGCAGTCGGTGAGGCATCACCATCGTTTGGCCTGAATTCCACACTTGTTAAAAACAATGGAATGGTAGCCGAAGAGGTGTGGTCAGTAAACGGACGCTACGGCAATGCCATTCGTATGATTGTATATTGGCTGGAAAAGGCGGCCTCTGTAGCAGAAAACAAACAACAGAAAAAGGTTATAGAATTGCTTGTAAAATATTATAAAACAGGCGATTTAAGAACTTTTGATGAATATTCCATTGAATGGGTGAGTTGTTTGGGAACAAAGGTGGACTTTATCAACGGTTTCATCGAGGTTTATGGCGATCCGCTTGGTTTGAAAGGCTCATGGGAAGGGCTGGTTGAGTATATAGACGAAGACGCAACGAAAAGGGTTCAGGCCATCAGCAGCCATGCACAGTGGTTTGAAGACCACTCGCCCGTAGACCCACGATTCAAGAAAAAGACTGTAAGGGGCGTGACGGCCAGTGTGATTTGTGCGGCCATGCTTGGCGGCGATGAATATCCGTCGACGGCAATCGGCATCAACCTTCCTAATGCAGACTGGATTCGTGCTCAATATGGCTCAAAAAGCATCACGATTAGCAACATCACCGATGCTTATAACAAAGCCGCCCATGGCAATGGATTTCGTGAGGAGTTCGTGAAGGATGCCGAGATGTTGAGACTGATTGACCAGTATGGCGATGTCTGCGACGAACTGCACACTGATCTTCACGAATGTTTGGGGCATGGCAGCGGTCAGCTTCTGCCTGGTGTCGACCCCGATGCATTGAAAGCATATGGTAATACAATAGAGGAGGCACGGGCCGATTTGTTTGGACTCTATTATATGGCCGATGATAAGATGGTTGAGTTGGGATTACTTCCTGATAATGAAGCATATAAGGCACATTACTACACGTATATGTTAAACGGATTGATGACCCAGTTGGTGCGTATTCAGCCAGGCAATAAAATAGAAGAAGCCCACATGCGTAATCGTGCGCTGATAGCAAAATGGTGTCTTGCAAACGAAAGTGCCATCGTTACGAAAAAAAGTGCCATCGTTTTGACCCGTAAACATGGCATTTACGAACTGGAAATAAGGGACTTTCAAAAACTAAGGATGTTGTTTGCAAAATTGCTTGCTGAAATACAGCGCATAAAGAGTGAAGGCGACTATGAGGCCGCCCGTCATCTGGTTGAGACCTATGCGGTGACTGTTGACCCGGAACTCCATGCCGAGGTGCTTGAGCGCTATAGAAAACTGAACCTTGCACCCTACAAGGGCTTCATTAATCCTTGGTTGCTGCCTGTCTGTGACGAAAAAGGAAATATCACAGATATTCAAATAAACTATTCCGAGACTTATGAGCATCAGATGATGCGCTATAGTTCTGAATATGCCACACTGATATGAACACTGTTGAAAGAGTAAAGGAGATAAAGCAATCGTTCCGGCAGATGATGGATGGGGTCGTGGCCCAGTCCATGCGTGAAAAAGGAGCGAATTACCATCTTAACTGGGGGGCTACATTGCCGCGTCTGCGTGAAAAAGCCAATGAGATAGGCCAAGACTACGACCTTGCCATTGCTTTATGGAAAGAGAATGTGCGCGAATGCAAGATTCTCGCCACTATGATAATGCCGCCAGACAAGATGCTTCCAGAGGTGGTTGACATATGGATGGAGCAGACTGACTCGGTGGAGATAGCCGAACAGACAGCGTTCAACCTGTATCAGCACCTGCCATTTGCAGCCGATAAAGCCTATGCATGGCTTGCCTCCGACAGCGACTTGGCTCAGTTGTGCGGCTATCATGTCCTTTCAAGGCTGTTTATGAACAAGCGCGAGCCAAACGAAAGAGGCATCAATGAGTTTGTAGACCAGGCACTGGCAGCACTTCAAAGCAGCAATGTATCGCTTAGAAAGGCCGCCATGCAGGCAATGATACGCTTTTCCAGCCTTAGTCTGATGCATAAGCGAATTGCACATTCGGCAGTTGCCAGTATTGGGATGGATTTTATCTGACAGGTTCATTTCAGTCAAAAATATTAAAAAAAAACTGAAACCTTTTGGCGAATACGCATTTTTTTTGTACCTTTGCAAAACCAATGAATTAAAATCAAACTTTAAATATATCAGACTATGTCACAAATTACAGGACGCATTTCCCAGATTATCGGCCCCGTGATTGATGTGTATTTCAATACGGAAGGACTCGATGCAGAGAAAGTGCTACCGAAAATCCACGATGCCCTTCGGGTAAAACGGGCCAACGGTCAGGAACTCATCGTTGAAGTGCAGCAACACATTGGCGAGGATACCGTGCGCTGTGTGGCTATGGACAACACCGACGGACTGCAGCGCGGACTTGAGGCCATCCCCCTTGGCTCACCAATTCTTATGCCTGCGGGTGAACAGATTAAGGGTCGTATGCTCAACGTGATTGGACGCCCCATCGATGGCATGAAAGACCTCGACATGCAAGGAGCATATCCTATTCACCGCGAGGCTCCCACGTTTGAGGAACTGTCGACAAAGAAAGAGATTCTTTCTACGGGCATCAAGGTTATCGACCTGCTTGAGCCTTATATGAAGGGCGGCAAGATTGGACTATTTGGCGGTGCCGGCGTGGGTAAGACCGTACTTATCATGGAGTTGATCAACAACATTGCCAAAGGGCACAACGGCTTTTCCGTTTTTGCTGGAGTGGGAGAGCGCACGCGTGAAGGCAACGACTTAATCCGAGAAATGATTGAGAGCGGCGTTATCCGATATGGCGAGAAGTTCCGTGAGGCCATGGAAGAAGGCAAATGGGACCTTAGTCTTGTGGATCCGGAAGAACTGAAGAAAAGTCAGGCCACGCTTGTCTATGGCCAGATGAACGAGCCCCCCGGTGCACGCGCATCAGTGGCGCTAAGCGGCCTGACTGTTGCTGAGGAGTTTCGCGATGCAGGTGGCAAGGACGGCGGTGCTGCCGATATTCTGTTCTTCATAGACAACATCTTCCGTTTCACACAGGCAGGCTCAGAGGTGTCAGCACTGCTCGGCCGTATGCCGTCGGCTGTGGGCTATCAGCCTACACTGGCGTCGGAAATGGGTACCATGCAGGAGCGCATCACATCGACGAAAACAGGTTCTATCACATCAGTACAGGCCGTGTATGTGCCTGCTGACGACTTGACCGACCCAGCACCAGCCACAACGTTTACTCACCTTGATGCCACAACGGTACTCGACCGTAAGATTGCTGAATTGGGCATCTATCCTGCCGTAGATCCACTTGGTAGTACCTCTCGTATCCTCGACCCGCTGATTGTTGGCAAGGAGCACTATGAGTGTGCCCAACGTGTGAAAGAGATCCTTCAGCGCTATAAGGAGTTGCAGGACATCATTGCTATCCTTGGCATGGACGAATTGAGTGATGAAGACAAACTGACTGTGAACCGCGCACGTCGAGTACAACGCTTCCTTAGTCAGCCGTTTTCTGTTGCCGAACAGTTCACTGGCCTGCCAGGCGTCATGGTTAGTATTGAAGATACGATTAAGGGCTTCAATGCCATTCTTGACGGCGAAGTCGATGACCTGCCCGAACAAGCATTCCTTAGTGTCGGAACTATTGAGGATGCCAAGGCCAAGGCAAAGAAACTGTTGGAGGCTGCAAAGGCATAATCGTATAAAATATAACGTGCATTTATGCTGAAACTGAAGATAGTATCTCCAGAGAGAGTGGAGTTTACCGGTGAAGTAGAGCGTGTGAAAGTTCCTGGCACACAGGGGCAGTTTGAAATTCTGAACGATCATGCACCTATCATCTCAACACTGCAGAAAGGTGTTGTCGAGTATGACGGGCATCAACTTGAAATACTTGGAGGATTCGTTGAAGTTCAGAAAAACGAGGTGTCGCTTTGCATAGAGAAGAGCGAATAGCAGAATCGGGCTAGGTATGGATTATCTGCTCTCTGCAATGCTTTTTCTCATACTGGGAATAGCCTATGTAAAAGGCTATGATGTGGTGAAAAAACGCTCGCCGGGCCATCTGGTACAGTTCTACATGGCAATGACAGTGATACGACTGTTGCTTGTAAGCACAATGGCCGCCATCGTCATCCTACTCTTCAAGGAAAGCAGGGACGAGGCCATCGCATTCACGGGAGTATATTTAATAATGTATCTTGCTATGATGGTTATCACACTCTCACTAAGACATTAATTTAAAAAGAATAAACTTATAATGTATCACATCAAACGACTGTTTTGCATGACACTCATGCTCTTGGCAATGTGCACTCAGGCTAATGCTGCAGGGTTCAATGCCAAGGAGGTGGTGCTGGAGCATATACAGGATTCGCACGACTGGCATATCACAGACTATGTGAATCAGACTGGCGACACAGTGTCACTGGCCATTCCATTGCCAGTCATTGTCCATTCATCGACAGGATGGCACGTGTTCTTGTCGTCGCAGTTTGAGCATCATGCACACGACGGCCTGCGCCATGTGAAAAGTGATGCTCCTGCCGATTTGCAAGCACTGGCCATTGCCACAGAAGGTGAACATGCAGGGAAAATCATTGAGAACGGTGAGCCGGTGTTAGACTTGTCTATCACCAAGACGGTGGCAGTCATGTTTATCAATGTGGCTATTCTTATTTTCTGCATCCTGTTCAGTGCTCGCTGGTATAAGAGACGCAAGGCTTCTGATGACGCTCCTGGCGGTTTCGTTGGCTTCATCGAGATGTTGGTGATGTATGTTGTTGACGACATCATCAAGCCCGGCATTGGCAAAGGTTATGAGAAATATGTGCCGTATCTGCTCACATGCTTCTTCTTTATCTTTACCTGCAACGTGATGGGACTTATTCCATTCCCCCCAGGTTCTGGTAACGTGACAGGCAACATCGCAGTGACATTTATCCTTGCACTCTGTACTTTTGTTGTCGTTCAGTTCTCTGGCAGCAAGCACTATTGGAAAGATATCTTCTGGCCAGAAGTGCCTTTCCTGCTGAAGTGCCCCGTACCTCTCATGCCTGTCATAGAGTTCGTGGGAATATTTACCAAGCCATTTGCCTTGATGATTCGTCTCTTTGCCAACATGATGGCAGGACATGCTATTGCCGTAGCCATGCCATGTATTATCTTCCTGGTGGCTTCGGCATCAGCAGGCATATTCTATAGCATGAGTGCTGTCAGCATTGTCATGGCCATCTTCATGATGTGCCTTGAATGTCTGGTCTGCTTCATTCAGGCCATGGTGTTCACGCTTCTCTCATCCGTGTTCATTGGCATGGCAAGAGCCGTTCCTGAACATGAATAAGTCTCTGAAATAAAAGAACAATTAACAATTAAATAACTAATAAAAACTTACAATTATGATTACATCATTATTAATGGACATTACGGGTATTGCACAGTTAGGCGCCGCTGTTGGCGCAGGTCTCGCTGCTATTGGCGCTGGTATCGGCATTGGTAAGATTGGCGGTTCCGCCATGGATGCTATGGCTCGTCAGCCAGAGGTAATCAGCAAACTGATGACCAACATGATTATCGCTGCCGCCCTTATCGAGGGTGTTGCTCTGTTCGCTGCCGTTATTGCATTCATGTGCTTGTCATAAAGAGCATCGGCACGCAAGAGAAAAACAGGTGAAAACAACATTCAACGATTTTTAATTTCAGCGTATGTTAAATCCGAGTACAGGCTTGCTGTTCTGGATGTCGCTTACCTTTTTCGTGGTATTGATTATCCTGTGGCGTTTTGGTTTTCCCGTCATCACTCAGATGGTAAAAGACCGGAAGGCTTACATCGATGAATCGCTGCGTAAGGCACATGAGGCAAACGAACGGTTGGCCAATATACAGAAAGAGGGTGAAACCATCTTGCAAGAGGCTCGCGAGAAGCAGGCGCAGATACTGAAGGAGGCTGCCGAAACACGTGAGGCTATAGTTGAGCAGGCTCAAGATAAAGCCCGCCAAGAAGGGGCGCGCCTGATGGAAGATGCCCGCGTGGCTATCGAACAGGAAAAGAAGGCTGCAATAGCCGACATCCGAAAACAGGTGGCTTCACTCAGTGTCGAGATTGCCGAGAAAGTTCTTCGGGAACACCTCAAAGACGATGCTTCGCAGATGGCTCTCATCGACCGTATGCTGGATGATGTGTCTGCCAACAAATAGTGTTTGCGTATGGATATTGGAGTCATATCGGTTCGTTATGCTCGGGCACTCCTCAAAAGTGCTACCGATGCGAAGATAGAAGAGAAAGTCTATCAGGAGATGCTCCTTATAGCCAAGAGTTATTTGGAGGTACCGGTCCTTCGTCAGACAATTGACAATCCGATGCTTGCCAAGGATAAGAAACAGATGCTCTTGGAAACGGCCGCTGGCGGTGCGTCGGCATCGGATCTTTCCAGGTCGTTCATCGCACTTGTGCTAAAGGAAGACCGCGAAAGCATGATTCAGTTCATGGCTAATTCGTATGTCACGCTTTATCGCAAGCAGAAAAACATCATCCGTGGAAAACTTACCACTGCTGCCCGTGTGTCTGCGGAAATGGAGCAGAAAATGCGTGCTATGGTGGAAAGTCGGACGCAAGGAACTGTTGAATTTGAAACAGAAGTCGATTCTGAAATCATAGGAGGCTTTGTGCTCGAATATGACACCTTTCGGATGGATGCCAGCGTCAAGTCGAAACTCAACAGTATTCTTAACACCTTGAAAAGGTAAATAGTAATTAAGATTCGCCATGGCACTCATTATGAAGCATGGCAACAAAAAGTAAAAAGGTTAAAAATGTCAGATAAGATTAAACCAAGTGAAGTATCTCAGGTTCTGCTTGAGCAATTGAAGGGCATCTCCAACAATGAGCAGTTTGACGAAGTGGGTACCGTGCTTCAGGTCTCTGATGGCGTGGCCCGCATATATGGTCTTCGCAATGCAGAAGCCAATGAACTGCTGGAGTTTGAGAATGGTACCATGGCCATTGTGATGAACCTTGAGGAAGACAACGTGGGTTGTGTGCTTCTTGGCACAACATCGGGCATCAAAGAGGGTATGGTTGTTAAACGCACCCGCCGCATTGCAAGCATTCGTGTCAATGACAATATGCTTGGACGCGTTATCAATCCTTTAGGACAAGCCATCGACGGCAAGGGCGAAATAGACCTTACCGATTCTTTTGAGATGCCTCTTGACCGCAAAGCCCCTGGCGTTATCTATCGTCAGCCTGTGAAGGAGCCACTGCAGACCGGTTTGAAGGCTGTTGACTCAATGATTCCCATTGGTCGTGGCCAGCGTGAGTTGATTATTGGCGATCGTCAGACAGGAAAAACTGCCATTGCTGTTGATACGATTATCAACCAGAAGAGTTTCTACGAAGCAGGAAAGCCTGTGTATTGTATCTATGTTGCCATTGGCCAGAAGGCTTCTACTGTGGCTGCATTAGTGCAGACCCTTAAGGAACACGGTGCAATGCCATATACCATCATCGTTGCCGCTACGGCTGCTGACCCTGCTGCTATGCAGTATTATGCTCCATTTGCAGGTGCTGCCATCGGTGAATATTTCCGCGACCGTGGTCTGCCAGCCCTTGTAGTGTATGACGACTTGTCAAAACAGGCTGTCGCATATCGTGAGGTATCGTTGATTTTGCGCCGTCCATCGGGCCGTGAGGCATATCCCGGTGATGTGTTCTATCTCCACAGCCGTCTGTTGGAGCGTGCAGCCAAGATGAATGAGCAACAGGAAGTAGCCGAACAGATGAACGATCTGCCCGAATGTATGAAGGGACATGTGAAAGGTGGTGGTTCGCTCACCGCTCTACCTATCATTGAGACACAGGCAGGCGATGTGTCGGCTTATATTCCCACGAACGTGATTTCAATTACCGATGGTCAGATATTCTTGGAGAGCGACCTTTTCAACCAAGGTTTCCGACCTGCCATCAACGTTGGTATCTCTGTATCACGTGTAGGTGGTTCGGCACAGATCAAGTCCATGAAGAAAGTGGCTGGAACATTGAAGATTGACCAGGCACAGTATCGTGAGTTAGAGGCTTTCTCTAAGTTCTCTAGCGATATGGATGCTGTGACCGCCATGACGCTTGACCGTGGCCGTAAGAACAATCAGTTGCTCATACAGCCGCAATACAGTCCTATGCCAGTAGGTGAACAGATTGCCATTCTCTATTGTGGCGTTCATGGATTGATGCGCCAGGTGCCTATCGATAAGGTTCGCCAGTGTCAGGACCAGTTCCTTGACAAGTTGCGTACCAGTGCTCCTGAGGTGATTAAAACATTAGCCGAGGGACGAATTGACGAAGATACGACGAAGAAGATTGAAGCCACGATGGCTGATATTGCAGGAACCTATAAAGACTGATTGCCTATGCCGTCATTAAAGGAGATCAAGGGCCGTATTGCCTCGGTTAACTCGACGCGGAAGATTACCTCTGCCATGAAGATGGTGGCCAGTTCCAAGTTGCATCATGCACAGGTGGCCATTCAGAACATGTTGCCATACGAGACCATGCTGGAACATATCTTAAAGTCGTTCCTGGCAGCCGAGGCAGAAGCGCAGACGGTCTATGATCAAGAGCGTCCGGTAAAGCGAGTGGCTCTGGTAGTATTCTCGAGCAATTCTTCCTTGTGCGGTGGTTTCAACGCCAATGTCATAAGGTTGATGCTTCATGCCGTGAAGGAATTGTCAGAGGCGATTGGTCCAGAGAACGTTGAGGTGTATCCTATTGGCCGTAAGGTTGCCGAGAAGGCTCAGAAGATGGGCTTCAATGTTCGCGGCGATTTCAGTGCAATGGTCGATAAGCCTAATGTAAAGGCATGTATTGACCTTGCAGTTGAACTGGGGAAACGTTTTGCCGACGGCGAAATTGACAGGGTAGAACTTATATACCACCATTTCAAGAGTGCCGGTTCGCAGGTCCTTACCAATAAGACATTCCTGCCCATTGATTTGGAGAGTGAGTTGGAGCGTGACCACGAGCGTGATCTCACTTCAACCGTTACTACGAAAAAGGTTCAGGATTATCTGAAGAAGAACTGCCGTCGCAAGGCTCAGGCCGAGGATGAGGTAAAACCGCTCAATGACAACTTCATTGTTGAGCCAGACATGAGCACCGTTCTATCACAACTGTTGCCAAAAATGGGGCATCTGATGCTTTATACAGCCTTACTCGACAGCGTAGCATCCGAACACGCTGCCCGTATGGTAGCCATGCAGACTGCGACAGACAATGCCGATGAACTGTTGCGCCAACTGAATCTGCAATACAACAAGAGTCGTCAACAAGCCATCACCAGCGAGTTGCTTGATATCGTTGGTGGTTCGGTGAACAACTGATATTAACCATTCATTATGGCCGCTACTTTTCCAGAGAAAGTAGCGGCCGTTTTTAATGAAAGCATGAAAATAGGAGATAAAGTAAGATTTCTCAGTGAGATTGGTGGAGGCCGTGTTTCCGGCTTCCAGGGAAAGAATATCGTATTGGTGGAAGATGAGGATGGCTTTGAAGTTCCCATGCCAGTGAATGAAGTGGTCATCATAGGCGAAGAGAACTATGACACAAGCCATGTGATAACAGTCAAACAGCAACAGAATCAGAAAAAGCATGCTGTTTCTGTTGAGACAGAGCCAGCCGAAAAGCCAGTAACTTTCAAGGCAAAGCCCGAAGAGCGCAAGGGTGGGGAAGAGTTGTCAGTCTATCTGGCATTTGTGCCGATGGATGTGAAGGAACTTTCACAGACTCGTTTTGAGACTTATCTTATCAACGATTGTAATTATTATATCCGCTTTACATACATGACAGCGGAAGGCAATGGCTGGCGACTGCGTGCCTCTGCCGAGGTTGAGCCCAATACTAAACTCTTTATAGAGGAATTCGGCCGTGAAGACCTTAACAGCATGGAGCGTATTTCCATTCAACTGTTGCCCTATAAGCGTGATAAGAACTTTCTTCTCCGTCCCACCGTTGATGTCCAGTTGCGTATAGATTCTGTAAAGTTCTACAAACTGCATACTTTCCAGGACAATGCCTATTTTGAGCAACCGGCCATCATCCATACTATTATAGAGAATGGTAAGGAAGCCAGGCCTTTGGTCATCGATACCAAGCAATTGAAAGAGCAGATGTATGGATACACTAAGACGGAGAGTCATAAGCCAGAGTCGACGGTTAAGGTCCAAGACGATGGTACCGTGGTTGTTGACCTCCATGCAGCAGAACTGCTTGACACCACAGAAGGCCTTTCGCCATCCGATATCCTGAACTATCAACTGGATGTTTTTCGCAAGACACTCAAGGACTATGAAAAGAAACGCGGTACCCGCATCATTTTCATTCATGGAAAAGGCGAGGGGGTCTTGAGGAAAGCACTGGTCAATGAGTTGCACTATCGATATAAATCCTATACTTATCAAGATGCATCATTCCGCGAATACGGCTATGGTGCCACACAAGTAACTATCAAATGAAATACGGACTCATCAAAGTGGCTGCCGCAATACCAGGTATTCGCGTAGCCGATGTTGAATACAACATTCAGGAAATAGAGAATCAGATAGCCCAGGCAGAAGACAAGGGCGTGGAAATAATTGTGTTTCCCGAACTTTGCATCACAGGATATACTTGTCAGGACCTGTTCCGACAGTTGCTGCTCGACAAAGCCGAAGAATCATTGTTGGCGCTCATGGATTTCACCCGCAAACTTGACATCATTGCTGTGGTGGGATTGCCTGTTCGCATTGGTTCACTGCTTTACAATTGTGCAGCCGTTATACAGCATGGCAGTTTGCTCGGCATTGTTCCAAAGACCTATCTGCCTAACTACAACGAATTCTATGAGAAGCGCTGGTTCGCTTCGGCCACTGATTTGATTCCGCAGGAAATCTATCTGGCAGGAAGTCCTGTCCTGGTGTCGAACGAGCCATTGGTGTTCCGTACCTGCCACGGAACTTTCTTTGGCATAGAAATTTGCGAAGATGTGTGGGCTCCCTTGCCGCCCAGCAACAATTTGGCACTGGCAGGAGCCGATATTATTCTCAATCTTTCGGCCACTGATGAACTTATCGGCAAGCACGCCTACCTTTGCTCACTACTTGCGCAGCAAAGTGCCCGCATGATGTGTGGCTATGTCTACAGCAGTTGCGGCTATGGTGAGTCTACACAAGATGTGGTATATGGTGGCAATGCGATGATTTACGAGAATGGAAAGTTGTTATGCGAGGCTGACCGTTTCAGCACCATGCCCCAGTTACGCATCCAGCAGATTGATGTTGACCACCTGCGTTCTGAGCGTCAGAACAACACCACGTTCCGCACAGCCCAAGACGGTGCCCATGCCCGAATTATTGAGACAAAGCCAATAGACGACAGAGAGTTCGAGTTGATTCGCGACATCAATCCCCATCCTTTCATCCCTTCCGATGCCATGATGGCAGAAAGTTGCGAGGAGATTTTGAACATACAGACAATGGGGCTGTGCAAGCGACTTCAGCACACCCATTGCGAAAAGGCTGTGATAGGCATTAGCGGAGGCCTTGACTCCACTCTTGCACTACTTGTCACTGTGCGTGCCTTCGACAAGATAGGCCTTTCACGCAAAGGCATCGTAGGCATTACCATGCCAGGCTTCGGCACTACCGACCGCACGCACGACAATGCCGTAGCACTAATGGAGTCGTTGGACATCACTACTCGTGAGATTAGTATTGCAAAATCGGTTACACAGCATTTCCTCGACATTGATCATGATATCAATATTCACGATGTGACTTATGAAAACTCGCAGGCACGCGAACGTACACAGATATTAATGGATGTGGCCAATCAAGTGGGAGGCATGGTTATCGGCACTGGCGACCTGTCGGAACTGGCCTTGGGATGGTGTACCTACAATGGTGACCACATGTCGATGTATGCTGTTAACGCCAGTGTTCCAAAGACCTTGGTGCAGTATCTTATTCGCTATATGGCCTTTCTGCCAGCCTTCTCTGTACAACGCGACACGCTTATCGACATTGTCGAAACGCCTATTTCGCCAGAACTGATACCTGCTGATGCTGATGGCAATATCCAACAGAAGACAGAAGACCTTGTAGGCCCCTATGAGTTACACGACTTCTTCCTCTACTACCATCTGCGTTTGGGCTTCCGTCCTGCAAAGATCTTCATGCTGGCACAACACGCCTTTGCAGGAAAATATGACGATGATACCATCAAACAATGGCTGAAAACCTTCTGCCGCCGCTTCTTCAATCAGCAGTTCAAACGTTCTTGTCTGCCTGACGGCCCAAAGGTAGGAAATGTCAGCCTGTCGCCACGGGGCGACTGGCGTATGCCCAGCGATGCAGCCAGTGCTCTTTGGCTCAAGGAATGCGAGAGCCTGTAAATTCAAGCCTGCTGTTTGAAAATAGAAAGTATGGCATTTAGGGGTGCTAAGTATGGCACTTAGCACCCCTAAACAGCATGTTTACATATCGTAAATGCCATACTTAGGAAATCACTGGATTTCCCATCCCACTGCCGATGCACCGAGTACTGCAGCCGATGCGCCGTCAAGCCCGCTCACAAGGAACTTTGCCTTGTTCTTGAAAATCTTCAGCACATGTGCCTCATAGGAATCTCTGATGGGCTTCATAATCAGTTCGCCAGCCTTCACCATGCCGCCAAAGAAAATGAAAGCCTCTGGTGAAGAGAAAGCGGCAAAGTCAGCACATGCCTCGCCAAGCATCTTTCCTGTAAACTCGTAGATTTCCTTAGCCAGTTCATCACCTTTTTCTGCAGCAATACTCACATCGAGCGATGTGATGTCT
>Ga0310697_10001737_pt1 | contig 24513 bp, 18 predicted proteins | sample 172DNAGHGlowgp2_FD_203883 | JGI IMG/M metagenome (GOLD analysis project Ga0310697, IMG submission 203883) | Sheep rumen microbial communities from Palmerston North, Manawatu-Wanganui, New Zealand - 1728 DNA GHGlow gp2 (v2) (version 2) | ecosystem: Host-associated > Mammals > Digestive system >...
TCTTGCTGATGTCTCATTTGGAATGCATTCTCCAGTTCCGACTGCAAAGATACGCCTTTTTTTTCAATCCTGTAATTCTTCAGCCACTGACGCAGGTTCGTCTCGCTGATCCCAAACTTCTCATACGTTTTTCGACGGTGTTCTCCGTGCGTGTAATAGTAGCTCAGAACTTCCAACTTGAACTCCGGGGTGTACATCCTCCGCGTCCATTTCTTTTTTGTTGTTTCCATTTCTTTTTTGCTTTTTTGCGCAAAAAAGTGTCAAGTTAATTCCGTTCAAGACAGGCGGGGAAAGAAGGAAACAGGCCCGCACGACAGGGCAGGACGGGACTTGCCCTGCGGGCAGGATGACGTGGAGAGGTGCGACGGGCGGGTCAGCGGCAGTCGCGCTCCAGGGCGGCGACCATGTTCTCGGCTCCGGCAAATATCTCGCTGATGCGGGTGCCTACCATGTAGGCGGGCGTGGTGTAGATGCGGTGTTCGCGGTCGACGCAGACGTCCTCAACGCCGCAGTGCTGCACCTTGGCGCCCAACCGGGCGGCAGCCTGGGCGGCGGGGTTGTCCTGTCCGAGGGTGAGGCTGACGCCGTAGCGGCCCAGCACCTTGGCCAGCACCATGGGGGCTATACACATGGCCAGCACGGGTTTGTGTTGGCTGTAGGTGGCGTTTATGGCTTGTTCCACGTCGGGGCGGACGGTCATAGCGTCGCCGTCGAAGGCATAGGTGGAGAGGTTGCGCGCCGCGCCCATGCCGCCCGGAAGGGCCAGGGCGTCGAAGTCGTCGGCACGGTAGCGGACGAGGGGTTTGATGTCGCCGCGGGCGATGCGTGCGGACTCGACGAGGAGGCTGCGGGGGCTGTCGTTCTCGGAGTTGTCGAGGTGGCTGACCACGGTGAACTGCCCTTCGGGGGCGAAGCATTGGTAGCGCCAGCCCCGGCGGTCGACGGCCAGGAGGAGGGAGAGGGTTTCCTGCAACTCGCTGCCATCGCGGTTGCCACATCCTGAAAGAATTACTGCAATGTTCATAGTCCTAAGATTTTTTCTGCTTTGTCGATGTCTTTGGTGTTGCCCAGTTGGACGTCGATGTTGTGGGCACGGTTGCTTTGAGCCAGTTCGAGGAGTGCGTTCTGCACCGATATGAAGGCTTCGAGCTGGCGGCAGTATACGTAAAGTTCGGATACGTGGTTTATGGCCTTGACGGTGATGTAGGCTTTTTCGATACGGGGGTAGATGCGGCGTATGTTGCGGTAGGGCTGGATGGCGGGTACGACCGCGTCGTCGAGGCGGCGGTATTCGCTGTTGAGGCGTATGGCTTCGATGCATTTTTGCTGTGTGTCGGCAAAGTCGCGGAGGTCGCGGATGAATTGCGAGCCGCCGGGGGCGTCGATGAAGGAGGGTGTGACGACGGTTTGGCGGCGGATGGTCTGGTAGCCGTTGTAGACGGTCATGTGTGACATCCAGCCTTTGCTGATGGTGTCTTTGAGGCGGTCGATTTCGCGACGGAGGTCGATTATGGTGTCGTATTGGCGCTGGATGGTTTCAAAGCGGTCCATTTCGTAGCTGAAGCGGAGGGCGTCGTCGACGGTGCGGTAGCTGGGCATGGGGGTGCCGGACTTGAGGTCGATGTCGGCCAGCATGGTGTTGTAGGCTTTGGACACGTCGGAGTAGCGCATGGAGCAGCGTCGGACGATGGTGTCGCCGTGTTCGCGTATGGCCATGAGGCGGTCGTAGTCGGCTATGTAGTATTCCTGCACCTGGATGAATTCCTGCATGTTGCCAAGGAAGTCGTTGGCCCCGTAGAGGGTGGTGAAGGCGGGGAGGGTGTTGACGCTGGCGGCCACTTCGCGATAGGTTTTGACCACGTTGTGGAAGCGTGAGCCGTATTGTCGGCTTATGCGGTCGCTGTTGGCGGTGATTTTTTCGCGCAGGTCGATGACTTTGAGGTAGGCTTCCTGCACCTGTATGACGGTTTGCAGGCTGTCGATGTAGTCGTAGTATTCGGGTAGGGTGGAGAAGGCGACGCTTTGGGCCGATTGCCTGAATACGCGCTGGTAGGAGCGCAGCACGTCGCTGTGTGTGCGGCCGCAGCGTATTTTCAGGGTGTTGGTGAAGTTTTTGATGCGGTTGTTGATATTGTTGGAGACTAAGAGGTTGTCTATGATATGCTGCTGGAAGGCGGCGAAGGCGGAGAGGCCTTTGGCATAATTTTCGCTGGCGTTGGTTGCCGAGAGGTCGTAGCGGTTGTAGACGGAGAGGTAGGCGTAGTAGAGGTCTTTGAGTTCTTTTTTGCGCTCGGAGTCGGAGACGCCAAAGCCTTCGCAGGCGTTGACGATGGTGCGGTGGCGGCGGGCAATGGTGTCTTTGACCAGGAGGGTGGTGGATTGCTGCAGGGCGTCTTGCTGCTTGTGTTCGCGCTCTATGTATTCGTGTGCACGGCGGAGGACGAATGCCGAGAGGTCGGAGAGTTTGCCAGCGTAGTGGTTGTAGTCGCTGAGGTATATGCGGTCGGTTACCCACACGGTGTCGTTGCGGTGGGGGTAGTCGTACATCATGACGCTTTGGAAGGCAAGGACTCGGGCGTTGACGGCGACGCAGCTGTCGGTGAGGGTGTGGTAGTCGGTGCTGAGGGTGTCGAGATATTGTGCGGCAAAGGCGGTGTCGTCGAGGAAGAGGGGGTTGATGCCGAACGATGGGGCGAGGTCTTTGACCGAGACCGGCTGCGTTTCCTGGGCGGTGAGGGCCATGGGGAGCAGGGCCGCGATGAGTGTGAGGAGTTTGATTGTCTTTTTCATTTGTCGGGATGACTGATTATTCGCCATAGGAGCTGCCGTCAAAGCAGTGGGTGCACAGTTTGCATTTGGGCAGGCCGATGGCCTGGCAGACGGTGTCAAGGGAGTTGAATTTGAGGGTGTCGACTCCGACGGTTTTGCGTATGGTCTCCACCATTTTGGCATACTGGGGTGAGGTTTCGTCGCGGTAGGCTTCGATGTTTTTTACTTGTCCCCCCTCGAGTTCGGCGATGACACGGCGTGTGATGAGTTCGTTGTCGTTTTTGGAGGTGGAGAAGTTGAGGAAGTTGCATCCGTAGAGCAGCGGGGGACAGCTTATGCGGACATGGATGTGTTTTACGCCGTTGGCATAGAGCATGCTTACCTGGTCCTTGAGCTGTGTGCCGCGCACGATGCTGTCGTCGCAGAAGACCACGTCTTTGCCTTCGAGGACTTTGTGGGAGGGTATGAGTTTCATTTTGGCCACAAGGCTGCGCGATTCCTGGTTGACTGGCATGAAGCTGCGCGACCATGTGGGGGTGTATTTGAGGATGCCGCGTTTGTAGGGTATGTGTTTGCCGGCGGCATAGCCCAGTGCCATTCCGACGCCCGAGTCGGGGATGCCCGAGACGTAGTCGGCCTGTATGTCGTCGGTCTGTCCCATGGCTTCGCCCAAACGGAAGCGGACTTCTTCGGCGTTGATGTCTTCGTATTCGACGGCGGGGAAACCATAGTAAATCCAAAGGAAGGAGCATATCTGCATTTTGTCGCCCGGGGCGATAAGCTGCTGGATGCCGGAGGCGTTGATCATGACGGCTTCGCCGGGTTGGATGAAGTATTTGGTGCGGTAGCCAAGGTTTACGTAGCTGTTGCTTTCGGAGGCGACTACATAGTCGTTGTCGCGGCAGCCCACTACGAGGGGTGTGCGGCCGTAGCGGTCGCGGGCGGCGATGATGCCGTCGTTGGTGAGGATGAGGAAGGAGACGCTGCCGCGGACGCGGTCGTAGACGTTTTTGATGCCGTCGGCGAAGGTTTTGCCTTGGGTGATGAGGAGCGCGACGAGTTCGGTTGGGTTGGTTTTGCCCATGCTGAGTTCGGTGAACTGCTGGTTTTTGTCGAGGCAGACCTTCTCCAGTTCGTCGACGTTGTTGATACGCGAGACGGAGCAAACGGCGAAGCGTCCGAGGTGGGAGTTGCAGACGATGGGCTGCGCGTCGGTATCGCTGATTACACCGATGCCTTTGTCGCCAAGCATCTCGGAGATGTCGGTGGCGAACTTGGTTTTGAACTGGGTGTTCTCGATGTTGTGGATGTTGAGGTGCATTCGGCCGTTGTCGATGGTGCTGAGGCCGGCACGGCGAGTGCCAAGATGAGAATGATAATCGGTGCCATAATAGAGTTCGGTGGCACAAGGTTTTTGGGAAACTATTCCAAAAAGACCGCTCATTTTGTAAAAAGATTAAAGTTATATATGTTGATTAATTAATAAATATCAATACCTCAGCACATTACACCGTAACATACTGCATCATAACGCAGACAAAATTACAAGTTTTTTTTCAATCTTCGCATGCGAAGTTTTCAACAATTGTTGAATCGTTGACGGGGAATGGGGTGACCTGCCCGGCCAGGGAGGGGTCGAAGGGACGGCAGAGGCGTATGTAGTTGTCGGTCCAGCCTTGCATGAGGGGGCTCCGGTCGTCGCCGTGGCGGGTGTGTTCCCACAGCACGGTGCGTTCCTTGCCGGTTTGGCTCTGTATGAAGGCGTGGCGCATGGTGTTGGAGAGGGACTGGAGGGTGGCGGCCCGTTGCTTGCGGACGGACACGGGTATTTTTTCGCCCATTCTCAGGGCGGCTGTGCCCGGGCGGTCGGAGTAGGGGAAGACATGCAGGTAGGATATGGGCAGCTGGCTGATGAATTGCAGCCCTTGCTGGAATGTGGTGTCGTCCTCGCCGTTGAAACCGGCGATTATGTCGGCGGCGATGCAGGCGTCGGGCATGGCTTTTTTTATGTATTCGACACGGTTGGCATAGAGTGCGGTGTCGTAGCGGCGGTGCATGAGGCGTAGCACCTTGTCGGTTCCGGCCTGGATGGGGATGTGGAAGTGGGGCAGGAAGGCACGCGAGGCGGCCACGAAGTCGACGATTTGCTCGGTGATGAGGTTGGGTTCGATGCTGGAGATGCGGTAGCGGGCTATGCCTTCGATTTGGTCGAGCTGGCGCAGGAGGTCGAGAAACGACTCCCCGTGACTGAGGCCGAAGGTGCCGGTGTTGACCCCGGTCAGCACCACCTCGCGGGTGCCGCCGGCAGCAATCTGGCGCGCCATGGCCACGGTTTCGGCAATGGTGGCGGAGCGGCTGCGTCCGCGAGCAAAGGGGATGGCACAGTAGGAGCAGAAGTAGTCGCATCCGTCTTGTATCTTGAAGAAGGTGCGTGTGCGGTCGCCGCCTGAGTAGCAGGGCTGGAAGGAGACGGGTTGGGACGTGTCGACGAGCTGGCGCCGGTCGGCACTGCTTTGGGCCAGGTAGGCCTCCAAAACTTCGGGCAGCTGGTGTTTGCGCTCATTGCCAAGGATGATGCCCACCCCGGGTATGGAGGCTATCTGCCGGCTGTCGTTTTGGGAGAAGCATCCAATTACGGCCACGGTGGCATCGGGGTTCTGGGCAAGGGCCTGACGGATGGCATTGCGGCACTTTTTTTCGGCAACGGCGGTTACCGTGCAGGTATTTATCACGTATACGTCGGCCTTTTCGCGGTAGGACACTATGTTAAATCCTCTTTCAGTAAAACAACGCTGTAAATAGCTCGTTTCTGCAAAGTTAAGTTTACATCCGAGGGTATGAGTGGCAATGTTCATTCAGTTAAAAATAGTTAAAAAGATAATAATATACTTGCCAATTGGAATTTTATGTGTAATTTTGCAATCGCATTTGAGAGAGAAAAGGTATCTGATTCCTTACTTCAAATGTTTAGGTTTTTTTTGTTTTACCTAAAAGGATTTTGTAATAGTGTTTAATGGGAACCAGGGCGCCGTGAGGCGTCCTGGTTTTTTATATGCTATTCGAAGTCGAAAGAGCCGCCAGCCTCGATGGTTTGCTGTTGCAGCTTAAGGCTGTGGAGCATCTTCATGCAGTCCTCGTCGGGGAAGATGTCGAAGTCGGGCTTGGGGTCGAGGCTGAGGATTTCGCGGCCCTCGCGGTCGCGGGTGGTGCCGACAATGAGGTCGGTGGCGACCATGATGCGGGCTTCCTTGTTGGCCAGAGTGAAGCGCCCGTCACCCACATGCCCATAGAGGCGTTCGGAATCCTCCTCATTGATAAGTTTGGTGCCGTCGTGGAGATAGACTATGGTCTTGCTTTTGCCTTGGGGAACCATGTAGTTGATGTCGTAGATGGAAACAAACATGTCTTCGGGCACTTTGAGACGCACAAGCCTGTCGCGCATAATGCCGGCGCGCCATGTTTCGTCCACCACACGCTGACCGTTTTCGTAGTAAATGAAGTGGCCTTCGCGGTCGCCATTGACATAGTGGCCTTCGCGCACAAGCTGGCCGTCTTCACCATATTCGACAAGGCGGCCTTCGATGCCGCCGTGCACATAGGTGGCGGTGATGTAGCCATTGGTGCCAATGCGTTTCCACCAGCGACCGTGGCGGTGGTTGTCGCTCCAGTTGCTCACCTCGGCAGTGTCGCCATTGGAGGTGAAGATGACTTGCTGCCCGTGGCGCACCCCCATCTTGTAGGTTGTAAGCTTGATACGTTTTCCGCTCTTGGAGTAGAACTGCCACAAGCCGTCACGGTTCTTTTGGTTGAAGGTGCCTTGGGCCAGCAGATGGCCTTCGGAGTCATAGACCTCGTGCTGGCAAATCTTGCCGGGGACAGAGTAGACATTTTTAATACGCACCGTTCCGTCGGGATAGTAGTAGGTGAAGGTGCCAGTCTCCATGCCGTCGACAAAGTCGCCCTCGTAGACCTTGGCCCCCTGCTTGTCGGTTTTGAGCCAGTGGCCCTGACGACGTCCCTGTTTATCAATTTGATTCTGTGCCTGGCAGACGAGTCCTGCCAATACAAGCACCAACAATAGAACTTTCTGTTTCATATCCTATATATTGCATTATAATTTGTTTAAAGGCCATTATACCCGTGAGAGTCAAAATAATTTGCAAAGATACAATTTTTTTTCAAATACGTCGTTTATTAGCTGCTTTTTTAATGAACAGGAAAATCTTTATAATCATTCTGGCTCTGCTACCATGCTGTATTTCAAATCTCATGGCGCAGGGTACATTGCATGGCCGAATTCTTTCGTCGGAGGGTGGCAGTGTGGAATATGCCACGGTGGGCGTCACAAATGCGAAGAACCCCTATGGCGTTACGGCCGATAATCGTGGCGCGTACACCTTAGACATACGCCAGGCGGACAGCGTGACGCTGCGCGTTTCGTGTTCGGGATACGAGACCCAAACCATACGCCTGCGCCTTGCCAAGGGGGAGAAACGCCGCCTTGACTTTACCCTCAAGCCTTCGTCTACCCAGCTGGATGCTGTCACCGTGAGCGACGACCGTATCCGCTCCTCCACGTTCACAGAGATTGACATAAAGCGTATTGAGAACAGCGTGGGACCCAACGAGAGCGTGGAGTCATATATCAAAACCCTACCCGATGTGAACTCTAACAACGAACTGTCCTCGCAATACTCTGTCCGAGGGGGGTCGTTCGACGAGAACCTGGTGTATATCAACGGCGTGGAGGTTTATCGGCCACAGCTTGTACGCAGTGGACAACAAGAAGGGCTCAGCATCATCAACCCCGACCTGGTGGACCACATCCTCTTCTCGCCCGGTGGCTTCGACGCCACGTATGGCGACCGCATGTCGTCGGTGTTGGACATCATATACAGCCGCCCCACGGAGCAACGTTTTAAGGTGTCACTCTCGCTACTGGGAGGTTCGGCCTCGGCACAGGGAACCATCGGCAACCGTTTTTCTTACGGCATCGGCTTCCGCCACCACAACAACCGATACATACTTAACAGCATGGATACCGAGGGAGCGTACTCCACTGCCTACACCGACCTTCAAGCCATAATGCGTTACCGCGCAAACGACAGCCTCGACTTCAGTCTGCTCACGGTGTGGACAAACAACATATATGGACTTGTCCCCTACTCACGCGCCACCATTTTTGGCAACTTCTACGAGTCGTTGAAATTCGACGTCTATTTCGACGGCCTTGAACGGGACCGCTATCGCACCCTGCTCGGCGCCTTCACACTCAACTACCACCCAAACGACGATATGCAGCTGCAGTGGATTACATCGGCCATCTCCAACCGCGAGCAGGAAAACTACGACATCCAGAGCCAATATTGGCTCTATGCAATTGGCGTGGGCGAGAACGCCGGCGACACCAACCAGTTTGACCGGGGCGTGGGGACCTTCCTTGAGCATGCCCGCAACCGCCTTGACATGTCAATCTACTCCACCGAGCTCAAACTGACCCACTACGCTCTTCTCGGCTCATGGAATATTGGTCTCAAAGGACAAATGGAACTGACTGACGGGCGGCTGCGCGAATGGAAATGGGTGGACAGCGCCGACTATTCCCTGCCCACCACACACCTCACTCCCGGTGTTAACGACACCTCGGTGTTCAGTCCCATCCTCCAGTTTTTTTGCAATGCCAACAACTCTGTGAAGACCTACAGAGGCATAGCCTATGCCCAGCGGGAAATCAACATCTTTACACGACACGACGACCTGCTCAAGCTCACAGCAGGTTTGCGGGGCCAGTACTACACATCACAATCTGAAACCGAAAAGCTTGGCAGCCAGATACTCCTCTCCCCCCGCCTGTCGGCCAGTTTCAAGCCCCATGCGGGGCCCGACCTCCTCTACCGCGTGGCGGCAGGCATCTACCAGCAGCCCTTCCTCTACCGCGAAATTCGCCGCAACGACGGTACACTTTGCCCTGACATACCGGCCCAATGCTCCTACCAGGCCACTGCCGCCGTAGACTGGAACCTGCACCTTTGGGGCAAGCCCTTCCGCATCACAGCCGACCTCTACTACAAATACATCACCCACCTCATACCCTACACCATCGACAACCTCCGCATCCGTTACAACCCCGACCAGCAAGCCGTGGGCTATGCAACGGGCATGTCTGTACGCATCAACGGCGACTTTGTACCCGGTTTGGAGTCGTGGGCAAGCGTTTCAATCATGAAAACACAAGAGGACCTGCTCGGCGACAACCTGGGATGGATTAAACGCCCCACCGACCAGCGCTTCAGCTTCAAACTCTTTCTGCAAGACTACATTCCCGACCTCCCCTGGTGGCGCATGAGCCTCAGCATGATATACGGCTCACGCACTCCTGTCACCTATCCCAACCAGACAGACCGCAGCAGCGAGTACTACCTGCCCCCCTACTTCCGCACCGACTGGGGCAACACCATCCAGCTCACACGTTTTGAGCGTATTCGACGTTCCAGGATAGGGCAACTTTTCAACGACATATCCATCAGCATCGAAGTGTTCAACCTCTTCGACTACCACAATGTGGTTTCATTCATCTGGGTGTCAGACTATACCAACCAGTATTATGCCGTACCCAACTACCTCACCGCCCGCCAATTGAACATCAAACTAAGTGCCACATTCTAATTCGCCAACCGCCATGCTGCAACCCCCTTCGCTCGAACCCCTTGTCCCCCAACAGCACAAGCTGCCCAACGGCAACACACTCTACCTGTTCCCCAATGAAGCACTGGGGCTGGTAAAACTCGACATCACCGTCGAGGCCGGTAGCGCCTTGCAACAATTCAAAAGCCAGGCTCACGCCGCCAACCAACTCTTTGGCGAGGCCACGGCCTCCCTCTCAGCCCAGGCCATGGCCGAATTCATCGACTTCCACGGCATCGTGGTAGAACGGATGACCGATGTCTGCACCGGGAATATCTCCTTCTACTTTCTCCGCAAGTTTGCACCGCAGACACTCTCCGTCATTCGCCAAATGTTCGACTCGCCGGTAGTCACCCCCCAATTGTTCGAGGCCTATGTCAATCACCGCCGTGCACAAATAAAGACCAACTTCCAGAAAACCTCCTATGTGGCCCGCAACCTTCACTACGAACTGCTTTATGGTGCCTCCCACCCCCTGGGAACCTATGCCACCCCCGAAAGCCTCGACCTCCTTACCCTTCAGTCCGTCACCGACTTCATACACCTCTACTACCGCCTCGACGCAGCGCATATCGTATTAAGCGGAACCGTGGACAGCGAGCTGCTCGCCCTTGCCGAGCAGCACCTTGCTCCCTCGCCCAATGTTCCATCGCTTCTTAAACCAGTGTTGCTCCCCACTCCGTCCCCACTTCCTCGCAGCACCTCGAAAAACTATCAAGTAATTCCCAATTCTGTGCAGTCGACAATACGGCTCGGCAACCTTCTTCCTTTTCCCTGGCATAGCCAAAGCTATGCCCAATTCATGGTACTCAACACCGTGCTGGGCGGCTACTTCGGTTCCCGACTGATGAGCAACCTGCGCGAAGACAAAGGCTATACCTATGGCATTTACAGTACCACCCAGATATTCCGTGGCAGCATCATCTTTTTCATCACAGCCGATGTCGACGCCCAGGCCACTTTCGACGCCCTCGGTGAAATCAACCGCGAGATAGAACGCCTGCGGCAAGAGCCCATCCCCACTGACGAACTCGACCGCGTGCGCAACTACATGATGGGCGACTTCATCCGCAGCATTGACGGGGTCTTTGAGGTATCCGACCGCTACCGCCAGATGGTTGCCACTCATGTCGACGAGCGTCTTTCCACCAATCTTTTGGCGGCACTGCAATCCGTCACCCCAGCCCAGCTTCTCGCCCTTGCCCGGCAAGTCTTCACCAACCTTACGCAAGTCATCGCAGGACCGGCGCAACACTAACGCCCAAAAGGTCCACTAAAAAGTTCCCGAACCTATTTCCACAACCTGCATCTTGGCATTCGGCACCTCCTTAATGCTGAGCCCATAATTCTTCTCCATATAACCCACACACTCATTGATACTCGCCATACTATCCAACGCCTCAATATCAAGCGATAAGGTGGACAAGGGATTAAGCGAGCGTTCAACCATAAGCGGTATCCGGAACCTGTCTCGCAAGCGACAGCACAAAACATTCACATCACACGTTTCCTGTCCTTCCCCCTTAGACAGTACCGAATCCTTCAAATACAGCAAATTCATGGTCTGATAAGTAGTATCCAACGTAATTAGCCCACATTGGCCCATTCCCCTCACCACCTGCCTGTAGTCAATATAATGGAGCGGTCTCATCGATACAACTCGGACCAGGTAATAATTTCGGTTACCGTCATACTCTTTTAGCCTGTAACACTCCGGAGACTGGCAAATAAAAACCGAGTCTGCATTAATCTGGCTCTCAACCATCAACTTCGCCGTTTCCTGCAACGTGTGGCACCACTCTACCGTATCTCCCGACTTTCGATATGGCAGAAAAGTTTTCTGATGCTCCGCATTCCAAGTCCAAGTCGAAACATCCACCACATAATCCTCCGTTTCATAATGATGGGAAACCATGTAATAGTCCATACAAATCCAAGTCAATACACAATCATATACCACATGTATTAATATTGGAAGCCATAAGCCATAATTAATCGCAAAATAGCAAGCCATCAGTCCAAACCCAAAAAAATCAATCAAATAAAATACAATCGACCAGTGAACAACATCATATTCCGGAATATGCAACAGAGCAAACAACAGGGATGTCACCACTATCATCAGCGGTATACGCACTTCATCCTTCCGTGGGATAAGGATACATCCCACAAGAAAAGCCATTGCCACAATCGACATCAACCATTCAACCTGAACTCCAAAAAGAAACGAAGCCACAGCGACAGAAACCACATACGCACACTTCTTCCTTACTCCCCATAGCCGGAAACCCAATTCCTCAACTATAGGAATCAGAACACACCCAAACAGAAAATCCTGCCATGGATTAACTATGTTAAAAGGGCGTTCCGAATCGGGAAGACCAAACCAAGGCTCGCCTACAAAAGACAATCCTATCCCACACACAAAACATATCAGACCTCCCCACAAAGCCCATTTATATTTCTTTTTGTTTGCACGCAATTCTACCATATTACAAGGTATGTTTAGAATCGTACATCAAAAATGGATAGGATATGCCTTCAGATCCCCCATTGTTATAACGGACAGGTGTATGAGTATCTATCACAGTCGGCTGTAGAACCGACTTTCCGCTCACATCTCAAACTCATGTGACTATCAAAATAAACCGGCCTGCATCCCGAATGTTCCAAACACGCATTATATGAAGCCTCAGCAGCACGCTTACATATATCACCATAGAGAAGTCTACTAAAGGCATGCCACACTTTTTCAATAGTCCTCCTTATTCTTTCCGGAATAGGAATCGCCCTAAAAGTACCATCCCCAGACGCAAACAAACTGAGCAAATCTATCCCCTCAGGAAGCTTAATCTCAAAAAACACCTCCATACCGCATTGTGTACACATTGAACACGTTGTGCTTCCATCATTATTTACTGAAATATTAGCAATCCTAATTGTATCGCCTTCATTTGACACAAGGATAATAGAATCCTGAGAAACAAGCAAACAATTATATTCCATATTATCATCCACCGAAAACGCTATCACATAATCATGAATAAAAACACCATTTTCAAAACGTCTCCATTCGCAAAGATTATCATCTGAATTCGATAAACCGAAATAATCCACAAATTGAACATCATTAGCACTATAGGAAGCCTCTATCGATGCCAAAAAAGAATCTTGGTTTTTGCTTTGAACAACAGGCGCATTAGATACATCTCCCGAAGCCAAGTCGTTTTTCCCACACGAGGACATAATGCCGCAACAAACCGAAAGTACTACAACCAAACATTGGTTTACTATAACTCTTTTTTTTCTCATTGTACCTTGAATTTTTATAATTATTTGATAAAACATCTATTACAACCAAATTGCATACAGAAATGATAAGCAAAGATACATTTTTTTTTTAAAATAAAAATATTTTCAAAAAAAATAATTATCAAGTGTGTATTCATACCGGTGGATATGGTGTCATGATTCCATCCCTGAAACAACCTTTTTGCACGTTTTGTCCTATTGATTTTTACTTTTCTAAATAAAGTATGTGAATAATTAAAAAAATTGATGTAAATTTGCAATCTCATTGGTTTTGCCAATAAGCATGCATTATATTAAAAACTAACAAGATACAAGAATGAGAAAACTCGCTGTGGTGGCTTTTGGAGGCAATGCACTGCTTCGCAGCGGCCAAAAAGGCACCTACCAGGAACAAATAGAAAACGTGGAGCAGACCTGCGAATCGCTTTACAACCTGCTCAAACGCAACTACAACATCGTCATCGGACACGGCAACGGCCCCCAAGTGGGCAACGTCATGCTGCAGCACGAAGAAGGCAAGCGGGCTGGTATCGAGGCCATGCCCATGGATTTCTGCGTGGCCGAAACCCAAGGCTCCATTGCATACCTCATTGAGATGGGTTTGCGCAATGTTATGGCCCGTCACGACATACAGCGCGATGTGGTGACTCTGGTGACACAGGTGGCCGTCAACAAGTTCGACCCCATGTTCCAAAACCCCACCAAACCCGTGGGTCCCTACTATACCAAAGAGCAGGCCGACGAGCTTTCCAAAACAACTGGAGCCATCTACAAAGAAGATCCCAAAGGCCGTGGCTGGCGCAAAGTGGTGGCATCGCCCAAACCCATACGTATCAACAACATCAAGATTGTGCAGGAACTGGCTCGGGCTGGCCACATTGTGGTCACGGTTGGCGGTGGTGGAATCCCCGTGGTGGAGGAAAGCGACTATGTGAAAGGGGTTGAGGCCGTCATCGACAAGGACTTGGCAAGCGCCCTGTGCGCCGTGCAGATTGGTGCTGACGAATTCTATATCCTCACCGATGTTCCCAAAGTGTATATCAATTTCCGCAAGCCTGACGAGAAAGCATTGGACACCATCACCGTGGCCGAGGCTAAAGCCTATCTCGAGGCAGGCCACTTTGCTGAAGGCAGCATGGCTCCAAAAATCCGTGCCGCCATCATGTTTGTGGAGAACGGCGGCAAGGAGTGCATCATCACCGAGGCCGGCCAGCTTGACAACCCCAACTGCGGCACCCGCATAGTGAGATAAAATAAAGCAACGGCTAAGAAGTAATGGACAAAGACCCTCAGACTCTGTCGGCTCGGCTCCGCCGCTTTATGAAGCAGGTGGCGGTGATGGGTGGCGTCCTGTTGCTGGTGGCCCTGGTGCTGAAATTGGCGGGCGTGCACTATAACGATGCCTTGCTCACCACGGGATTCGGCACACTGGCCATCGTTGCCTTCATGCTGGGAAAGATATTCCCCGCCAACAGCGAAACCCCAATGGCTCCAATATGGAACTTCGCCATGACAATAACCGGCTACAGCCTGGCCTCAGCCCTTATAGGGTTGCTCTTCCTGATGCAACACTGGCCCGGAAGCAAAACGCTCCTCCTGTTGGGCTTAGGCTCTCTGCTCCTGAGCGGTGCGGCATGGCTTTTCTATTTTCTCCGCCGTAATAGACAATAAAAACAAGTAATCAACAATTAAACAAACAATAAAAACATGGCTTACAATTTAAGAAACCGCAATTTCCTGAAGATTTTAGACTTCAGCCCCAAGGAACTCAACTATCTGCTCGACCTGGCCCGCGACCTGAAGCGTGCTAAATATACCGGCACAGAGCAGCCCACACTTAAGGGTAAGAACATCGCCCTGATTTTCGAGAAGACCTCCACCCGCACACGCTGCGCCTTTGAGGTTGGTGCAAAAGACCAGGGTGCACACGTCACCTATCTCGGCCCCACCGGCAGCCAAATCGGCGTAAAAGAGAGCATGAAAGACACTGCCCGCGTGCTGGGTCGCATGTTCGACGGCATCGAGTACCGTGGCTTCAAGCAGGAGACTGTTGAGGAGCTGGCCAAATACGCAGGTGTCCCCGTGTGGAACGGCTTGACCAACGAGAGCCACCCCACCCAGATTCTCGCTGACTTCCTCACCATGCAGGAGCATGTCGACAAACCCCTCAACCAGGTAACTTTCGCCTACGTAGGCGACGCCCGCTTCAACATGGGCAACAGCCTCATGGTTGGCGGTGCCAAGATGGGAATGGACGTCCGCATCATCGCCCCCAAGAAACTCCAGCCGGATGCCAAACTCGTAAAGACCTGCAAAGAAATCGCCAAAGAGACCGGTGCCACTGTAACCGTCACCGACGACCCCGTTAAGGGTGTTAAGGGCTGCGACTTCATCTACACCGACGTATGGGTCTCCATGGGCGAACCCGCCGAGGTATGGAAAGAGCGCATTGACATGCTCATGCCCTACCAGGTCAACGCACAGATGATGAAAAACACCGGCAATCCCAAGTGCAAATTCATGCACTGCCTGCCCGCTTACCACAATCTGGAAACCCAGGTGGGACGCGACGTAAACAAACAGTTCGGTCTTGACGGCATCGAAGTAACCGAGGAGGTGTTCGAAAGCGAGAACAGCATCGTCTTTGACGAGGCCGAAAACCGCATGCACACCATTAAGGCCGTCATGGTAGCAACCTTAGGAGACTGAACATGTGGTTCACTAATCTGATAACAGGTAACGGAGTGGCCAGCACAGTAATGATGCTGGCCATCTCCATTTTTTTAGGGCTCCTGCTCGGCAAAATAAAGATTAAAGGCATAACCCTCGGCATCACCTGGGTCCTCTTTGTAGGCATTGCACTCAGCGCCTTGGGCATAAGCCTCAACACCGAGATGCTTCATGTCGTCAAAGAGTTTGGCCTTATTCTCTTTGTCACAGCCGTGGGACTGCAAGTGGGTCCGGGCTTCTTCCGCTCCTTTGCCAAAGGTGGGCTGTCCATGAACCTCATGGCCCTCGTCAACGTGGCGCTTGGAGTAGGCATCACCGTCCTCATTGCAAAACTGGCCAACCAAGACCTCACCGACATGGCCGGTGTCTACACCGGAGCCATCACCAACACGCCAGGCCTCTCGGCTGCCCAGCAGGCCGTGGGCGACCTCGGCATAGAGGGCGCATCCGAACGCCTTGCTGCCGGCTACGCCGTGGCCTATCCCTTAGCCGTTGTAGGCATGATTGTAACATGCATCCTCTTCCGTCCCAAAAACCTGGCGACCGAACCCACGGCCACTGCCACCGACTCCCCATCACCCAACCCCGCCACACAAAACGGTAAGAAAAAAGGCGGCATCCTGCTCATCCCCATCTTCCTCATCATAGCATTGGGCATCCTGCTGGGCTCCATCCCCATCCCCGTTGGCATGAAAGCCCCAGTAAAACTGGGTCTGGCCGGCGGCCCCCTTGTGGTGGCCCTAATCGCTGGATGGCTGGGCGTGAAAAAGGGGTGGTACGGCACCGACTTCACCGAAGGCCAGGGCGTTCACATGCTCCGCGAAGTGGGCATCGCGCTCTTCCTTGCCGGTGTAGGCCTCGGAGCGGGACAAAGCTTTGTAACCACCGTTCAAACCCACTACATCTGGGTACTCTACGGTGTCATCATCACCATGGTGCCGCCACTGCTCGTCTGCCTCTTTGGACGTCTGGTACTCCACATCAACTACTACACCCTCATGGGCTTTATTGGAGGTGCACACACCGACCCTCCCACACTGGCCTTTGCCAACACCGTGTCCCCCGAAGGGTGCAAACTGCCCAACATGGGCTACGCCACCGTCTACCCCCTTACCATGTTTCTGCGCATATTCTCAGCCCAACTGCTCGTACTCATCGCATAGCATCGGGCGGTCAAAACCCAAAGGAGCGGAACATCCCGCTCCTTTTTTTATCTCAACTCTACAAACACTAACCCAAAACAACAGCAAAACCAACCTTTCCTAACAAATGCCACCCACATCATCACCTGCCTGTAATCCAACCAACAACAGCTAATTTAATAGCAAAAAACAGTATGTGAAGATTTATTTGTATCTTTGCATCATATTAACTAAAATACCACCAAAATGAAAAAAGTAATCCTTATGCTCCTGTGGGCAGCCATGGCGCTGCCCCTCTGTGGCCAGGTGACGCAAAAGCCTGCCCAAAACAACAGTAAAACCGAAGCTCTGCCAAAAGTCTATGACGAACAGGCCGATGCCATGGTGCAAATCGACCAAGCCATTGTCCAGGCACAGCAATCAAACAAACTGGTCATATGCCAAGTGGGCGGCAACTGGTGTCCCTGGTGCCTGCGGTTTGCCAAATTCATCTCCGACGACCCTGAAATTGCCAAAGTTGTGGAGGACAACTTCGTCTACGTACACATCAACACCTCCAAAACCAACAAAAACCGCGAAGCCTTGGTAAGGCTGGGCAACCCAGGGCGCTTTGGCTACCCCGTATTCGTCATCCTCGACACCGACGGCCGCGTGCTGCACATACAAAACAGCTCCTACTTGGAGCAAGGCAACAGCTATGACCGCAAAAAAGTATTGGAGTTCTTCCTCAACTGGACACGCCAAGCCATCGAAAACATCAAATAACCCATGCCCCATGAAAAAGTCACTACTCATTGCCCTGACCGTGCTGCTGTCCCTCAACGGAATCAACGCACAAACCGATAGCAAAGAGCTGAAGTTCATATCATTCAACATACGTACCGGGAGTGCGTGGGCCACTGCGGCCGACGGCGACAACTGCTGGGCAAACCGCCGCAAAGCCGTGGTGGACATGATACAAGCCGAGCGTCCCGACGCCATCGGACTGCAGGAAGCCGTACTGGAACAGGTACACTACCTCGACAGCGTCCTGGCAGGTGCCTACAGCCGCATAGGCGTAGGCCGCGACGATGGCCGCGACGACGGCGAATTCATGTGCATCTACTACCGACGCGACCGCCTCGAACTCCTCGATGGAAAAACTTACTGGCTCAGCCCCACACCCGACAGCGTAAGCTTTGGCTGGGATGCAGCCTGCCGCCGCACTGTGACCATAGGCCGCTTCCGCGACCGTGCCACCGACAGCACCATCGTCTACATGAACACACACCTCGACCACGTCGGGCCCCAAGCACGCCGCAACTCAGTGCTCCTCCTCTGCTCTTTGGCCGACCAATACCACTCCACCGTGGTACTCGGAGGCGACATGAACTCCGGCATCTCCGACTCCATCTTCCATCCCCTTGTCCATCACCAGCTCATCGATGCACGCCAAAACGCCAATGTCACCGACAATGCCGACACCTACAACGCCTATGGCCACGGCCCGTCACACCAAATCGACCACTTCTTCGTCAAGCTGAAACCGGGCTCTCGCGGCATACTTGCCTTCCGCACCCTCAATGGCAACTACGGCGTACCCTACATCTCCGACCACTACCCCGTGGTAACAGTCATTAACCCCTACATCAAGCAATAACCCGTCAACTCCCAAAACCCGTCAACATGAGAATCACCACCCCCACGCTTCTGCTGCTCGCCATGCTGCTGCTTGCCACTCCTGCATCGGCCCAGCTCAAAAACAAAACCAACCCCCTGGCCGCACGCCTGGCATCGTCAAGCATCAACCCCGCGTCCGACTCGGTTGCCATAATGCACATGCGGGCTAAAATGGACTCCATCCGCCGCCACCGCCCCACCGTAGCCCTGGTGCTGGCTGGCGGCGGCGCCAAGGGCGCCGCACACGTGGGTGCGCTGAAATATATTGAAGAACTTGGCATACCCATCGACATGGTTCTCGGCACCAGCATGGGAGGACTGGTGGGTGGACTCGTGGCCATGGGCTACCCCGCCGCCACCATCGACTCCATCATGCGCCACACCGACTGGAACATCATGCTGAGCGACCGTGTGCCAAAAGAATATATACCCTACCTCAGCCGCCTCTACAACGACAAATACTTCCTCCGCATCCCCTTTCACTACGAAAACGAAGAGTGGGAACGCCGCTCGCGCGAATCCACCCTAACCCACCCCACCGACCAATTCGACAAAAGCTCCGCCGAAATAACGCAGGATGTGCAAAAAAACGCCATCGCCAACCTGCCCGACGGCTACCTCTACGGCTACAACGTAAACAACATCATCAACAGCCTCACCGTCGGCTATCAAGACTCCATGGACTTCTGGAACCTGCCCATACCCTACTGCTGTGTGGCCACCGACCTCGTCGACATGAAAGCACGCTACTGGACCACCGGTCGGCTACCCGAAGCCATGCGTGCCACCATGTCCATCCCCTTCTACTTCACACCCGTGCGAACCGGTGGCCGCGTATTCATCGACGGCGGCACACGCAACAACTTCCCCACTGACATGGCGCGCGCCATGGGCGCCGACTTCGTCATTGGCATCGACCTGAGCCAACCCCGCGGCTACAACGACATCAACGGCCTGGCCTCCTTGCTCATGCAATGCATCAACCTCATGGGCAAGGATGCCTTCGACCACAACCGCAAACTAACCGATGTCTACATTCACCCCGACATGACCGGAATGAACATGCTCAGCTTCGACACCAAATCCATAGCCGAATGTCTGCACCGCGGCTACGTGGCGGCTCAAAACCAGCAAGAAGGTCTGCGACTCATCCGCAACCATATGGGCGACTCACTGACCAAACCCCTCGCTCGCAAAACCGCCACCAACCTAAACGTAGACAAAGTGCTGGTGGGACGCATAGTCTACGACGGCATCGACAGCCTTATGGCACAATACTTCGCCAACCGCTGCCAACTCAAACCCGGAACACGCTACGACAAATACGACATCGAAGACGAGATGGCCACCATGTTAAGCACCAACGTCTTCGACCAAGTGTCTTACACCCTGCAAGGCACCGCCGAGCCCTACACCCTTGTCTTCCACTGCAAACAGGGACCCATCCACCAGTTTGCCACCGGACTCCACTTCGACAGCAAAACCAACATCACCGCCGCCCTCCACGTCGGGCTCTTCAAGCACCACCCCCAAGGCTTCAAAGCCGACTTCACCACATGGATAGGCAACAACCCCGCCGCCACAGCCGACCTCACCTACACCTTCCTCAAAGGCCCCGCCATCGGCCTCAAGCTCCACAGCCGCTACCAAACCCTCAAGCAATACTCCGCCCAGCAAACCCTCATATCCGACATAATGCAAAACTATACCCTGTGGCACAACAGCGCCGAACTCTATCTCCTCGCCCACTCCTGGACCAACTCCTATGCCAAAGGTGGCATCCGCTACGACGTAACACCCTTCATACGGAAGTCAACATTCTTTCACTTCATCGACATGCCCACCGACACCAACACCAACTCCGACACAAAAAAAAGCAACACCCGCATCGACCTGCAGGACGGATTACAAACCACAACCTCCAACGACTGGAGTACCTACGAAATCTCGGCCTTTGCCGAATACGCCTACGACAACACCGACGACAGCTACTTCCCCACCAAGGGAATCCACGCAAAAATACACTATGAACTGGTTAAATACAACGAATTCTACAATGACTTCGACATGACCTACAACACCCTCTGCCATCAGCTCAACCTCGCGGCCAAAGGCGTGGTGCGCCTCGGCAACCGATGGGTGCTCATCCCCTCGGCCTATGTGCATATAAACCTCGACGCCAAGTCAAAAAACATAATCTCAGGCAACACCTCCAACTGGCTCCAATGCTACATCGGAGGTACCTCGGCCGGGAGGTTCTACCCCAACCAGCTGCCCTACATCGGCTACAACCTGCCCCACATGACCTTCCTCGGACTGGGCTACGCAGTAGCCAACATCGACCTCCGCTGGCAAGCCACACCAAAAAGCTACCTCACCCTCACCCTGGCCAGCCACGGCTCGCTCATAAGCCTTGACAAATTCCTCGAAGACGTCCAAAACACCTCTTCCGACTATGCCTTTGCCATCCAATACGGCTACAAATCCGTCATAGGTCCCATAAACTTCAACATCCACTGGTCGCGCCACAACGAGCCATCGCCCTGGGGCTGCTACCTGAGTGTGGGATTCGAACTCTGACAAACCGGTCCTTTACACAAACACCCCAACCAGCACCCGCTGCCCAGGCCTAAAAGCCTACAGCACCGTGTGCTCAAGCAACGTATAGGTACCCAAACCTATCAGTACCAACCCGGCTACAACAGCGGCAACCTTTTCCGGCACCGGCACATGGCGCTTGCCCAAATACCATCCCGCCAACGACACCACAAACGTGGTAACCCCGATAACGGCAACCGTAAAGAGCGTGCGCCCCAGCGTGCTGTCCAGCCCAAAGCCGATACCCACCACAAAGGCGTCGATACTGGTGGCCACACCCAGCACACACATCGTGCCAAACCCCGTCACATCAAGCACCTTGTCGTCCTCGCGGGCAAAAAGGGCATCCCATATCATCTTGCCCCCCACAGCCAGCAGCAGGCCGAAGGCAATCCAATGGTCCACGGCAGCCACCACATCGCGGAAAGCAATGCCCAGTAAAGCCCCCAGCAGCGGAAACAACCCCTGGCAAACGGCAAACACCACCGCCATCAGAAGCCCCCTGCGAAAAGGCATCTTGCTGCGGAAACTGCTGGTAGTAGACACCACCAAACTGTCCACACAAAGAGCCAATGCTATGAGAAAAGCCTGTAACGTAAAGCCAAACGATTAAAGTGTCACACCACACTACTCAGCCGCCTGCCTGGCACGCTTGGGGAAAAGGAGCGAAAAGGCAATCGAACCCACCAAAATGCCAAGGATAACCATCAGCGAGGCAATTGTGCTAATCTCCAATCCGAAAAACTCGTGCCCTATCATCTTCACACCGATAAAGCACAGCAGCACACCCAATCCGTACTTGAGCAGCCAGAACATATCCGTCACATTGCTCAGCAGGAAAAACAGCGACCGCAAACCCATAATAGCAAAAATATTGGAGAAATAGACAATATACGTGTCAGTTGTGACTGAGAACACAGCCGGAATACTGTCTACGGCAAAGATAATATCCGAAAACTCGATGACCAACAGCACCAAAAACAACGGCGTCATATACGTGCGGCCGTCCATCTTAGTGAAGAAGTTGTGCCCGTCGACCGTGCGGCTCACAGGCAGGAAACGGCTGGCCAGCTTCACCACAGGGTGGTTGGCCGTGTCGATACGCTCGTCGCCCTTGTCGCGAAACATCTTGATACCACTGTAAATAAGGACAGCACCGAAAATTGCCAGCACCCACGAAAACTTGTGGATAACCGCACCGAGCAGGAAGATGAAAAGAAAACGCATCACAATGGCACCCAGAATGCCCCAGAAAAGAATGCGATGGTAATAGCGCTTGTCGATACCGAAACTGACAAAAATCATAATCATCACAAAGATATTGTCAATCGACAACGTCTCCTCAAGGAAATAACCGGCCAGATACTGCGAGAAAATCTCCTTGCGGTACACCTCGAGCGCGGCCCCAAAGTCCATGCCGGCAGTGATGTGCGACGCCAAGGTACCGCCCTTGACATACTCCAGCAATTCGTCCATACAGGTAATGCCGTGCACCCACTCGGCCTTAAACCTCAGCAATAGCCCGAACAGCATGGCCAGCGTCACCCAGATGCCGGTCCAGATGGCCGCCTCCTTGATCTTGATTACATGGTCCTTCTTGTGGAAAACGCCAAGGTCCAAGGCCAGCATAAAAACGATAAAGACCATAAAGGCCCCAAAGAAAATAAATCTCGATGTCATACTATATAATCATTTATTGTCATCACAAATGCAAGGAAGAAAAGCCCGACAAAAACAGAAAACCCACAGACGCGACAAAGCGCACCTATGAGTCTCATTGCTTACGAGCAACGCCAAGCCATTAAAGACCAGGGATCTGTTGACACTGCTCACGGCCTTTGCCGCCAATTACTCCCTCATAAAATCAGCTGCAAAGATACTAATAAAAATCGAAACCACACTTTTTTCTTTCAAAAAAAAGAAAAAACACAATGGTTGTCCTTCGATTGCGCGTTCTTGCGAGTGCAATCGCTATTCATTAACTAAGCGCACAGAACGACCGGTGCTCCGGTTGAAACTGCGCGAGACCTCTCCACCTGAATTGAACAAGAAGTTTGAAAAACCTGACACGGCGAAGCTGGTTCGAGAGGTCGCAGTTGCTCTCATGGGAGGTCGCTATGTCAATATACCTTGTGCTGGTGGTGGTTCTGTCAGTAGCGAGACTGGCTGGGACGGTCGCAAGAAAGACGAGGAGAACGAGGACTTCCGACTCCGTTGATGGCTTCATGCAGCAAAGACCTTCAAGGCTTCGCGATATGTGCCGACAAAGAGGAAAGGGTATGGCCATTGACGTGTTGCCGCCATCGTAACATCACATATGCAAATATCTGAGCGCCCACATCTGTAAATTCAGGTGTGGGCGCTTGCATTTAGTAGCGATTCCTGAAAACCAGGACTGTTTTTAAACGATTCCGATAAAAATTCTGTTAAAAAACGCTGATATTTGCCATTCATTGATGTTATTTCAAATTATATTTGTAATTTTGTGTCCAAAATGTGACAATCTTAAACAAGGAAAGTTCATCATTCCTACTATCAAGCAAATTCGATGGCTAAAACAACGAAAAACATATTATCCTTAAATCATGAGGAAGGAATGGACTTCTTCATGAAATCTGAGCAGTATCATGGTTTTGAGTTGCCGAAATATTTCACGTTTGACGAGATACTGAAATATGTACGCGAGACGATAGGTGATGCTCCATACGAAAAGTGTGTTAAAGATGACATCTCTCCCAACGAACTATCAGATGTGAATCTTGACATCTTGCTCAACAAGGATGGTCGATATGCCGTACGTCCCATTATGTTGGCGAATCCGTTTTTATACTACTTTCTGGTGCGTGAGGTTTGCAATGAAGAGAATTGGGCAATAGTAAAAGAGCTGTTCGACAGGTTCAAAGTGCCTCATATCACCTCTTGCGCTATTCCTGTCATTCCCAGAGAAAAAGAAGCCTTCCATAAGGCGACAACAATCAACAATTTGTGGAACAGCATGGAGCAGCGTTCCATCGAGTTGTCGTTGGAGTACCGTTATATGTTTGTGACGGACATCACCAACTGCTATGGTTCAGTTAATCCACAGACATTTGATTGGGCATTTTCTTTAAAAGATACATCCTTTGAAACAGAAGGTGAAAGCAATATATCAAAAAAAATTCAGCGGTATTTGCGTACCTTCCAACAAGGACGCAACATAGGCATTCCACAAGGTTGCACAATCTTTGACTTTGTTGGTGAAATCATACTTGGCTATTCCGATCTTCTTCTGCATGAGGCATTACAAGCAAAGGCTCAAGGGTACGAGGAGCAAGGCAAAGCGTTTCCTGCATACGAGATTATCCGTTATCGTGACGACTATAGGATATTCTGTAACAACAGGGAGGCGCTCGAAGATATATCCTACATCCTGCAGCAGGTTCTGGAACGTCTGAATTTCCGTATGAATAGCCAGAAGACAAAGATTAGCGACAGCATAGTTACTGATGCTGTCAAGTCCGACAAACTGACTTATATCTACAACACCCCGATTTTCAACAAGAAATGTGTTGATTTTGATAGTTTCGAGAAGCATCTGCTTTATATTTTGATGTTTGCTCGCGAATATCCTGACAGAGGT
>Ga0310697_10001738_pt1 | contig 24498 bp, 17 predicted proteins | sample 172DNAGHGlowgp2_FD_203883 | JGI IMG/M metagenome (GOLD analysis project Ga0310697, IMG submission 203883) | Sheep rumen microbial communities from Palmerston North, Manawatu-Wanganui, New Zealand - 1728 DNA GHGlow gp2 (v2) (version 2) | ecosystem: Host-associated > Mammals > Digestive system >...
GAATTACAAACGAAATCGAAAGCACTCGTCACTCATCAGGTTTTGGGGTTAATGCAAAGAGTATCAGCAACATACAACCTGACGAGTGACCAGACGAGTCGTCAGGCACTCATCAGGGTGTTAACTTCTGATTGTCAAATGATTAGGACGAAATATGATGAGTGACGAGTGTTTTCGCAAAGTTTTTTTATTCAAAATTTCGCAATCTGCCTACATACCTACATAGATATGGCTTAAGTTCAATTGATTCAAGAGTTTAAGTGAATTCAAGCCTAAACAAAGCCTACACTAAGCATACATCATGCTTCACTTCCAAACTTGGCACGTTAAGTTGGTAAACTCGGCACGTTAAGATTGTAAACTTGGCACGTTAAGTTTGGCAACTTGACACGTTAAGTTTGCAATTTACTTTAGGGTTGTTTTTCGAGACGCTTTTTCGCGTTTTCGTTGGAGATGTGAAGAAAAAGTCGTATATTTGCGAAGAATTTTTCGATTTAAGCAAACAAAACATGATATATTTACTTGAAGCTGCGCCTTTGGAGGCGGGGAAAGGTGTTATCGAAGCGGCTAAAAATGGTGAGGTTGACCAGTTGATTCATCAGGCAATCACGATGGGAATGGAGGCTGGAAAGAGTCTGCTGCTCGCGCTCGTCATTTTCTTTGTGGGACGTTATGCCATCAAGTTCATCAACAGGATGGTAGCTCGAATGTTAGAGAGGCGCAATGTGGAGCCGACGGTTCAGTCGTTCCTGAAGAGTTTCGTCAATATAACCCTTATCGTTTTGCTCATCATCATGGTGGTGGGCACGCTTGGTGTGAACACGACGAGCCTTGCTGCCCTGCTGGCTTCTGCAGGCTTGGCGGTCGGTATGGCACTAAGCGGCAACCTTCAGAACTTGGCTGGAGGCATCATCCTCCTGTTCCTGAAGCCTTTCAAGATTGGCGATTTTATTGAGGTTCAAGGCGTTAGCGGCATCGTGAAGGCCATTCAAATCTTCCACACGATACTGACCACGACCGACAACAAAGAGCTCTTCATTCCCAATGGTGCGCTTTCGAGCGGTAACATCACGAACTTCAACAAGAACGATCTGCGGCGAGTGGATTTCACCATTAGTGTAGAGTATGGTACTGAGATTGAGAAAGTTAAGCAGGTTACGCTGAGCCTTCTGCAAGAAGATAAGCGCATCATGCAAGAGCCAGCTCCCTTCATTGCCGTGAAAGAACTGGCTGCCAGCAGCGTGGACTTCGTGCTTCGGGTCTGGACGAAAGCTTCCGACTACTGGGATGTCTTCTTCAACACGAACGAACGCATCTATACGGAGTTCAACAAGCAAGGTATCGGGTTCCCGTTCCCGCAGTTGCAGATACACCAGACCCACCCCCAAACCCCTCCCTGTAAGGAGGGGAGTAGTTACCAATAGCGGCTTACTCGCTATCGCCCCAACTTTGAGAGAGGGCAAACGCTAAATGGCAAATGATTAAATGGTTAAATGATTTTATGGAAGGTTACTTACAAAAGCAGCATAACGTCAGGACGAAGCGGTTCGTGCAAACCTTGACGCTGAACTCCGACGAAGAAGCAAGGCGCGAGTACATCAAGTGGCATTCGCAGGAATACAACTGGAAGGAGGTTCGCGACGGCATTCGAGAGGTTGGCATCCTCGAGATGGAGATCTACATCTTGGGCAACATGTTGGTCATGATAGTTGATGCTCCAGCCGATTTCGACTGGGACAAAGCGATGGCCAAGCTCGCCACCCTACCCCGTCAGGCTGAATGGGAAGCTTTTGTCAGCCAGTTCCAAGGCTGCAGTTCTGAAGCCACGAGCGACGAGAAATGGCAGATGATGGAACGGATGTTTTACCTGTACGAATAATTTAAGAAGTTAAAAATGAATTTAAACAGGAAATTAAGCCAGCAAGCTGGCTGGGAGTTAAGCACTACGTACTGGACAATACTTACTCGGCTGCCAAAGCTATCGTCCACAAGCAAAGCGAGTTAACTTCCATGAGCGAAGCGAATTAACTCCGATTCTAACTTCCATTTTTACTACCAAAACGAAATGAATTGAACATGAAAACAATCGAAAAAAGATACCTCTTGCCGTTTGCCCTTGTCTCCCTACTCTTCCTTCTGTGGGGCTTGGCAAACAACATGACCGACACTCTGCTGGCGGCATTCAAGAAGGTAATGCAGATGAGCGACACCGAGACATCGTTCATCCAGTTTGCCTTCTATGGTTCTTACTTCTGCTTTGCTTTGCCGGCAGCCCTTTTCATCAGGAAATATTCCTACAAGGCCGGCATCATCCTGGGACTTCTGCTCTATGCGGGAGGTGCGATGCTGTTCTATCCTTCAGCCCTAACCGAGAGTTATGCGTTCTATCTTGTAGCCATCTACATCCTTGCTGGTGGTTGCTCCGTGCTGGAAACGACGGCAAATCCCTACATTCTTTCAATGGGAACGCCCGAAACGGCGACTCGAAGGCTCAACATTGCCCAGTCGTTCAACCCGATTGGCAGCATCACAGGCATTATGCTCAGCAAGCAATTCATCCTTCGCGACATCTCTTTGAACAGTATTTCAGAGACCTACATGGGGCTCGGCTTTGTGCTGATTGCCATAATGGTCGTGATGGCATTCTCGAAGATGCCAGGTGGAAAAGATGCCGCACAAGGTAGTGTGAGCGCCTCTTTTGCGAGATTGCTGAAGAACAAACGCTATGTCTGGGGCGTTGTGGCACAGTTCTTCTATGTCGGAGCGCAGATTTGTGTGTGGTCGTTCACTATCAGGCTGGTGATGCAGGAGTTAGGTATCGTCGAGGCAGAAGCGGCAACTTACTATCTGGCCAGCATCATTTGCTTCTGCGTGGCTCGCTTCTTCTTCACTTGGCTGATGAAGTTTTTCCAGCCGGCAAAGCTCATGGCTTGGGCAGCAGCGTTTGACATTCTGCTCTGCCTCATCGTGATAGTGATGAGTGGAAGTGGCATGTTGGCAGTCATCTCGCTGGTACTCATCAGCTTCTTCATGTCGCTCCAGTTCCCGACAATCTATGGCATTGCCCTCGACGGAGTAGGAGAAGATGCGAAGATTGGTGCATCAGGACTCATCATGGCCATACTCGGAGGTGCACTTCTCACGCCACTTCAGGGCTTGGTCAGCGACGTGTTCGGCATATCTGTGTCGTATGTCGTGCCACTCGTCTGCTTCGTCGTGGTACTGGGATACAGCATATATAGTCAAAGAAATGGTCAATGTTCAACGGTCAATGTTCAATGAATAAAAAGGTCTTTGTTAGCGGTTGCTATGACTTGCTGCATAGCGGTCACATAGAATTCTTCAGGCAGGCTGCCCAGTATGGTGACCTGTACGTCGGCATCGGGTCGGATGCCACAATATTGAAGTACAAGAACCACAAGACGCTGTATCCCGAGCAGGAACGTCTTTTCATGGTGCAGAGCATCAGGTACGTCAAGGAAGCCTTCATCAACAAAGGCAGCGGCGTGATGGACTTTGTGCCGACAGTTGAATGGCTCAAGCCGGACATCTTCGTCGTGAATGCCGATGGATCAAGTGAAGAGAAACGTCGCTTCTGCGAAGAGCATGGAATCGAGTACATCGTTCTTGAAAGGACGCCTGCTGAAGGGCTTGATGCTCGTTCGAGTACTGGCTTGAAGGCAGAGATATGCCAAATACCGACCCGACTCGACCTTGCTGGAACGTGGATTGACCAGCCTTATGTCAGTTGCTTCGCACCAGGTTGGGCACTGACCATCTCGCTCATTCCGGACTTCGAAGTAAGGGAACGTTGCGGACTCTCGACTTCAACTCGCAAACAGATACAGAGGATTTGGCCGATAAAACTGCCCGACATGGACCCCGAGATGCTTGCCAAACTCGTCTTCTGCTTCGAGAACGACCCTGAACGAAGCGACGGCATCATTTCCGGAGCACAAGATGCCATCGGAATCTGTGTGCCAGGCCTTTGCCGACACCATTATGATGCGCGCTATTGGCCCGACAAGATAGAGACTTGCAACGACGAGAAAGTGCTTTGCTGGCTGGAGAGTCATCTTTGCCTCATACCCATGTTCCCAAGAAGACCAGGCTGCTCGGTAGTAGAAGGCAAGGACATCACAGAGCCGAAGGTAAGGGCGCTTGCCAAAGCTGCCGACGATTGTTGGCAGGCCATCATGCGTACCGACCTCAAAGCCTTTGCCGAAGCCTATAAAGCCTCATTCGAAGCACAGATTGCAATGTTCCCAGCCATGATTCAACCTGGTGTTCAGGACTACATCGACCAGTATTCCGCGATGGATGGCGTGCTGGCTTGGAAGATGCCTGGAGCTGGTGGCGGCGGTTATCTGGCACTTGTCGTCGATGATGCCGAAACATTCTACCAGACACATAAAGAAGCGATTCCACTCACTATTCGTAGAACATAAACACAAACACTTATGCTACACATTAAAGAAGAGGTTGCTCGCTGCCTATTGTGCGAAGACGCTCCTTGCACGAAAGCTTGCATTAAAGGTGACCCTGCTCGTGCCATTCGTGCCATTCGTTTTGACAACAGCAAGAATGCAAGCAGATGGATTGCAAACTGCTCGGATGCCGACTTGGAACGCGCGGAACAAGCTTGCATACACTACGACCAGCCTATCCGAATCCGCGAGTTGCTTCGTTCAGCTTGTCAAGACTGCAAAGTGACAGACACAAACCCATCTTTGCAAATCACTTTCTGCGGTATCAAATGCGAGAACCCATTCTTCCTGGCTTCATCAGCCATTTGTACCAACTATGAGATGGTGGCGCGAGCCTTCGATATGGGCTGGGCAGGTGTCTTCTACAAGACCATTTGCAAACAGGACATCCGCGAGGTCTCGCCCCGATTCGACGCGATAAAGGAGGGCACATCGTTCGCTGGCTTCCGCAACATGGAACAGCTGAGCGAGAACCCTTACGAGGTGGACTTCGACATTTTGAAGCGTCTGAAGCAGAACTATCCCTCGAAGATTGTCATCGCAAGCATCATGGGTCAGTTCGAAGAGGAGTGGATAGAGCTTGCCAAGATGGCTGAGTTTGCTGGCTGCGACGCAGTGGAACTGAACTTCTCCTGCCCTCAAATGCGACTGGCTGGCATGGGCAGCGATGTGGGACAAGACCACGAACTCGTCACAGCCTACACTGCCTATGTGAAGCAGAACGTGAAGATTCCCGTCATTCCTAAGATGACGCCGAACATCACACATATGAGAGAGCCTGCTTTGGGTGCTTACTTTGCCGGAGCAGACGCCATTTCGGCCATCAACACCATCAAGAGCGTCACCTTCTCGCCAGAGGCTGAGGTCAGCGAGAAGAAGACTGTGTCGGGCTATTCAGGTCGTGCTGTGAAGCCCATTGCTCAGCGTTTCATCCTCGAAATGGCGCAGAACCAGATCATGAGAGGCATCGAACTGAGCGGCATCGGTGGCATTGAGACGTGGCGGGACGCTTTGGAGTATATCCAAATAGGCTGCCGCAACGTACAGGTCTGCACGGCTGTCATGGAGTATGGCTACCGCATCATCGACGACCTCATCCTTGGCATGACGACCTACATGGCTGAGCGTGGCATCGAGCATCTGGAGGACCTTGTGGGCGAGCAACTGCCTTCGTTTGTCCAGCCCTCGGAGCTCGACAGAGACACGATGGTGCTGCCAAAGATTGACCGAGAGAAATGCATGGGCTGCGGCCGCTGCCACATCTCGTGCAACGACGGCGGACACCAGGCCATCAGCTTCGACCTGACAGAAAGGAAGCCGCACATCATCGGCCAGAAGTGCGTGGGCTGCCATCTCTGCCGACTCGTTTGCCCAACTGGAGCAATAGGAATGTCAAAGAGATTCAAGAAACAATGATTTATGCAACCACGAATTACACGAATTACACGAATTGATATAATAAAAACCACAGATTAAACGGATTATTATAATTCGTGTAATTCGTGAAATTCGTGGTCTAAAAAATAAAATCCAATCCGTTGAATCCGTGTAATCCGTGGTTTAAGAAAGAACTATGAAAGTCGTCATTTTAGATGGTTTCACTGCCAATCCGGGCGATTTGTCGTGGGACAGGCTCAAGCAGTTTGGCGAACTCAAGGTCTATGAGCGCACCAAGCCAGAAGAGTTGCTTGAAAGAGCCAAAGATGCCGAAGTGCTGCTGACGAACAAGGTCATCATCGATGCAAAAGCGATGGCTGCCTTGCCCAAACTTCGCTACATCGGGGTTTTGGCAACGGGCTACAACGTGGTGGACATCGCGGAAGCCTATCGCCGAGGCATTGCCGTGACGAACATACCGGCTTACAGCACAATGTCGGTCGCCCAAATGGTGATGGCGCACTTGCTGAACATCACAAATCAGGTCGCACTCCACGCCGATGCGGTCAAGGAAGGCGAATGGCAAAACTGCAAGGACTTTTCGTTCACAAAGGCACCTCTCATCGAACTGGATGGCCTCACTTTTGGCATTGTCGGTCTCGGCAATATCGGCAAGCAAGTGGCTAAGATGGTTCAGACATTTGGCATGCAGGTCTTGGCCGTCAGTAGCAAGTCGGAAGCAGAACTTCGACAGCTAAACATCAGAAAGGCAACGGGTTATGAACAACTTTTCAGCGAAGCAGACGTCATTAGTCTGCATTGTCCGCTGACCGACGAGACGCACCACCTTGTCAATCGCGAACGCCTTGCCCTGATGAAGCCCACAGCCATCCTCATCAATACAGGTCGTGGTCCTTTGCTCGACGAACAGGCTGTTGCCGAAGCACTTGCAGCCGGAAAACTCTATGCAGTTGGTGTTGATGTGCTGACCGAAGAGCCACCCAGACACGGCAGTCCTTTGATTTCAGCACCCAATTGCTTCATTACCCCCCACATTGCATGGGCTTCTGCCGCAGCTCGCCGTCGTCTTATCGACATTGCAACCCAAAATGTAGCCGCTTTTCTGCAAGGAAAGACGTTAAATCGCATTTAAGGGGGTGACTTTTCTCTTCATTTCGCGGCTGAATTCGGACAGCAAAAATTGCAAAAATCGCCCATTTCATCGAAAAATTTGGCACTTTTAGAGCCGCCGATTTTCAGAAAAGTCAACAAAGTCAACAAATGCAACAAGCGAAAACGAGAGACGAAGTTTGTTTCTTATATATAAGTTCAACTACTATACTTATAATATAATATAATATATATAGCCATCCCATTTCTCTCAAAAACTGGTGTTGCATTTGTTGACTTTGTTGACTTTGCAAAACGAAGGCCGGAGAAATACCCAACACAACACGCTGCATCGGAAAACTCATCACGCTGCATCGGCTAACTCTGCACGCTGGCTTGACGATGACGCTGGCTATGTTTTTGGCAGATTCATGTTGTCATTTAACCCTCAAAACAAGGGGTAAAAGTTCGATTATTTACATATTAATGAATTTTTCTATAGAAAAATTTGGATTCGACTAAATAATGTTGTATCTTTGCATTAAAATTAATAACAACGATGAACGCAATAAAGTCCATAACAAGTTACCTGGTAATGACAGTCCTTGCATTGCTGATGAGCGTCTGCGCGATGGCACAGGATGTGGAGTCGGCATTGGCTAAGTTCGACAAGCAGACGAACGTGGCTGCCGCTAACCTGTTCTTCAGCGAACTGCTTAAGGCTGAGTTCGTTGACGAGGAGATCGCGTTCCCCGACGGGACACCTGCCGACTCGCTCCAGAAGCAGGTATGGTACTGGGCTGGCGAGTGGATGTACGACCAGCAGCAGTATGAGCAGGCTGAGGCGTATGCGCTGAAGGCTCTGCCGCTGTGTCATGTGGGGAACGACTTCAAGGCTGACTGCCTGAACCTGCTGGGTCTCATCTACGTGCGAATGGGCGATGTGAAGAATGCTGCCAACTATGCCAAGCAGTGCCTCGAAATTGACATGAAGAGTGGCGACGACGACCGCATCTCGTCGAGCATGAACACGGTGGCTGGCATCTATATGGCTGGCTATCAAGCCAAAGAGGCGGAGCAGTACATCCTCGGCGCTTTGGAGCATGCAGAAAAGGTGAACAATCCTGCCCGAAAAGCCGTCCTGCTCGGCATGGCCTCCGAGGTCTATCACACGCTTGGACAAGACGAAAAAGCCCTGACTTATGCCGAACAGGCCATCGAGACGGAGGAGAAGCTGGGACGCTCGCCAAAGCTCCTGATCCGCCTTTCACAAAAGGGTTCGGCCTTGCTCGGACTGCATCGATACAAGGAGGCAGAGGACATCTACCGGCAGATTGCACCAGAAATGAAGGCGATGGGCGACTACCATTCCTATGCCATTGCCCTGAACCGCTTGGGCATGTCGTTGCTCTGCCAGGAACGGCAGCAGGAAGCCATCCCCTACTATCGGGAAGCGGCCGACCTCTTCTCGAAGATGGGCGACCTCTACAACGAGATACACTCGCACAAAGGACTTTACGAGAGCTATTGGACGCTGAATCCCGACTCGGCAAAACTGGAGCTCGACCTCTTCGACCTGCTGAAGGACTCGCTCTACACGCACTCCACAGCCGATGCTCTGTCGCGCTACAATGCCGAGTTCGGCAGCGAGAGGCTGCAACAAGAAAACACCGAAGTGCGCCAGGCACACCGCCGCACTATCATCATCGCTATCGCACTCATCCTGCTTCTGGCATTCGCAGCTTGGCTCATCATAAACTACAACCTCCGTCGCTGGCAGAAGCAAATGCAAGAGCTGGTGCGCGAAATTGAGAAGCTGAAAGAAAAAACGGAGCCAACAACTGCGGAACAGCAGAAAGCATCAGAGGAAGTGGAGAGTGAAGACGAACGCCTCTTTCTGATGCGCGTCATCGAAGCCGTCAACGAGGCAATGCCTCAGGGCAACTTCGGCGTAGAGCAGATTGCATCGAAGCTCAACATGAGCGTGCAGACCTTCAGACGCAAGTTGCAAAATGCTGCTGGCGAGTCTCCAAAGGCTTTCATCCAAGCCATCCAAATGGAACGCGCCATCGCATTGCTCAAAAACAAGCCCGACATACCCGTTGCACAGGTTGCAAATCTGTGCGGTTTCGACGAGACCAGTTCCTTCGGTCACACCTTCAAACGGATTTATGGTTGTTCGCCCTCGGAATACCGAGATAAGCGATGAAATGGGCAAAAATAGCGAGTCATGAGGCTCGCTTTTTTGTTTTTTGGAAGAAAATAACAACTATTTTGGAAGATTTTATCAACTGACCTTCCAAAGAATTGCCTTATCTTTGCAGCAGAAAAGATGGCAAAACCTTTGTTTCCCTGAGCAAAAACGTATCTTTGCACAAACATTATTAATATAATACGCTACAATTATGAAAAAGCTTTACTGTTTTTCCCTAATGCTGCTGACGCTACTCTTCGTGCCTCAGGCAGCGCGAGCCGAGTACTACGGCATCAAGGTTGCAGGCGTAAGTGTCACCTCCGACAACTGCGACAACATCACTGGTGACAAGATAAAAACTTACAAAAGTAAAACTTTCAATCCAGATGTTTCATGGGTGCGCTACAATCCCAGCACCAAGACACTTACCCTGCACAACATTCAGATTGAACGCTCCGGCAGTGGCAATCGTGCTATCCTAAACGAGAGTTGCGACGGACTGACGATTAACTTTGAAATTGCAAATCGCCTCGAAGCTGTCAATGCCTCTCCCGTTCGCCTCAATGCCAACACCACCATCACATCTACTGAAGGGCTCTATGGTGAGCATTATCATTTTATAAGAGGTAGATACGAAGACGCCATCACCATCTCAAATGGAGCACAACTGAACATCACCGACATCCGTTTGGACGTTACCACACCCGAATCCACCGCCATCCTGGGCAACACCGGCAACGAAAAGCTCAACGTTACAAATGCTTATGTGGAGGCAGACGGCGTATACGCAATGAAGGACATTGCCTCGCTTTTCGTTGATGGAGGCAGCCTAACCCTTTTCTCTAATTCTAATACAAATAATCTTGCTGTCATCAATCTGAAAGAATTCAACATGGGGGAACAAATGGGAATAGGAGTTTGGAACAATAACTGTGTATCTCTCTATTACTACGGTCGCGGTTACTATAACCCCACGGTGATGTCATTCTTAACAGAGATAGCCGACGAAAAAATGTCATTTTTAACTATCTGCAAATACGTTCCCCTCAACGAACAGACTTTCCCCGATGAAACTTTCCGCAACATCGTTAGCGAGGAAATTGACGAGAATGGCGACGGAAAGCTTGACTTCCTTGAATTATTATACAAAAGGGTGGACTATTCTAACCGTCATACACTGTTCGACCAAGGCATCTCTTCGCTGAAAGGCATCGAGCACCTGCCCTATCAGGGTTTTATCTCCTGTGCTCGGAACAACCTGACTTACCTCGACCTTCGCTACAATCCTTGCCTGACCAAATTGGAATGCTACAGCAACCAAATCACAACGCTTCGCCTCTCAGAGCATCCTAAGCTCGAAACAATTAACTGCTCCAACAACCTGATTACCAACATCGACTTCTCCGGATGCCCCAATCTTAAGGATATAGATATTTCTGGGAACAGGATTGACGGATGGATGACTGATGTGCTGGAAAGTCTGCCCGACGTGAGAGACAGCACTGGCACCCACGAGATAAAGATTGGCGACAACAAACCAAACGACAACGTCTGCACACAAGAGCAGGCAGACATAGCAATAAACAAGGGATGGGACGTCATCTTAGGCGGAGTCGACTCGAATGGCAACATCGTCTATGATGTACAGATTGGAGGCCGCTATATCACATCGGCAAATGCAGACGACCTGACCGTATTGCCTGGCGTGACAAAGAATCACACAGATGGCTATGCAAGGTACAACCCAACAACCAACACGCTTTACCTCAACGGCGTTGACATCGTAAACCAAAACGGCATCGGCATTAATATTAATACTGGAAACACGGACTTCACTATCATCTTCGGACAGGAACCCGTCAACGTCACAAGTTCAAGCCATGGTATTTGTGCTAATGTAAACACGCTGACCTTCACGACAACAGAAGATTGGTGGTACAGCCAGAAACTGAAAATCACAAGTGGGACAATTGCATTATATGTAATTGGAGATGTCGTTTTGGACGGCGTGACACGCATTGAGGCAATAGGCGCATATGAAGATTATGCCATATATATATACAGAAATCTTTATGTCAAGAATGATGCAGAACTTCGCATCAAGCCTCACCGCGACAACCAGCCGCCTATATTTGGATTAGATGACCTCGTTCTCGAAAATGACAACATCATAGTTGCACCTGCAGGAGCATATTTCGAAAATAAATACTTGAGGACTGCAGAAGGAAACAATATTAAGGGGCAGGAAGTCGTCATCGGCAAGCTGAGGAACTACAACTACTACGTGGCTGGCACAAGGATAAGCAATGCCAATCAGCATGATGTGCTTGGCGACGGGACCGTTGTCTTCCAAGAACCTGCTTATGATGCCGGACCTGGCACGATTACCCTCAACAATGCCAACATCGAGGCTGGCTCTGAAGCAGGCATCGGGGCAAGCAAGGCGCTCTATATCAAACTCGAAGGCGAGAACACCATCAACAGCACGACATACGGCATTGCCTCCAAATATTGCTACATCCAAGGCCCTGGCTCGCTCTATGTCAACGGAAAATACGGCATCGATGCTCATCTGTCGAAACTCTTCATCAGCGACGACGCAAAGGTGACGGCCGAGGGTTCAACGCAATATGCCATCAATGGACAGGAGACAACCATCAGTGGCGAGAATACTGTCGTAAGGATGAAGTGCGGCCCTGATGCTCGCGGCACCTTCAAAGCATCGACCAGCCTCACCCTCAACGATGGCCTCAGGATAGACGAACCCGCAGGCGCTCAGTATGTCGATGGCGAGATAAAGGATGCCAGCGGCAATGTCATCAAGGACGAATGGGTAACCATTCAGTACACCGAGGACTATGGCATTGCTGTCGCAGACATAAAGGTCACCAACCACAACATGGAAGATGTGCTCGGCGACGGCACCGTAAGCTACGACCCCGAGACACTGACCCTGACACTCACCGATGCCAGCATCGACGGCGGTGACGGCAGCGGCATCGAGGCTGAGCAGGAACTCCACATCAAGCTCGAGGGCAGCAACACCATCACTTGCACAAGGTCGCTGAATGGCACCAGCCACGGCGTCTGGTTCAAGGGCAAAGGCTTCATCGAAGGCCCTGGCTCGCTCTCCATCACTGCCATGTACGGCATCTATGCTATAGGAAACAATCAGCCCAAACCGCTGCAGATTCTTGATGGCGCACAGGTATCGGCCGAGGGAGACTTGATTGGCATCATGGCAGGCATCACAACCATCAGCGGCGAAGAGACCATCGTGAACGCCAAGGGCGGCGATGGTTCGTTCGGATGCACAGGTCTTAACCTGAACGACCAGCTCGAGATTACTGAGCCTGCAGGCGCTTCGTTCGTCCTGAGCAAATTCGCCATCTGCGTAGGCCGCCGCAATACCATCGTAACATCTTGGGTAACAATCCAGAAGGTGGACCGCTACAACCTCTACGTCAAAGGCACACAGGTGACCAGCCTCAACGAGGAGGATGTGCTGGGCAACGGCACCGTCAGCTTCGACCCGCAAACAAGCACGCTGACGCTCATGAATGCTGAAATCGCTCCGACAGGAGCCCCCGGCATCCAATCGTCCATCCCCAACCTGAATGTAATGCTGATAGGCGGAAACTTTATTAACATCAGCGACGACAAAGAAGGCATCGTCCTGCAGAAGAGTTCCGAAGACGAAGCATCCGAAGTTGTCTTCTATGGTGGCGGCGCTCTCAATATCCAAACCAACGGAACAGCACTCCAGACACAAGCAGACATCGCCTTCACCGATGGCGTGAAAGTCTCGGCAGAAAGCACTGCAGGGGCTGGCATCAAAGGTGTTGAGGCATCTGGTATGTTGCCATCGCTGACGATATCGGGCGAAACAACCACATTGAAGGCTAAGGGTGCCGACGAAGGTTCCGTGGTAGCCTTCAGAGCCTTGAATATGACGGACAACATCACAATTGTTGAGCCTGCGGGAGCCACCTTCACCGACAATGTCGGCATCGTAGTGGAAGGCGCATTAGTTACCAACCAATGGGTAACCATCATGAAGGAGAACCGCTACTACATCTATGTGGCAGGCACGCAAGTGACCAACGTCAACCAGGATGATGTGCTTGGCGACGGCACCGTAAGTTTCGATCCAGAGACAAGCACGCTAACGCTTAACAACGCCAACATCGAGTGCGAGGCTACATACGCAATCGGTGCAGAAGACTTTGGACCTCTTACCATTAAACTTATTGGCGAGAATTATGCCGTTACTTCATTATGGTTTGGCGTTCGTGTCAATGAGGCAACCATCGAAGGTCCAGGATCGCTCGTCACCAAAGCAGAAACCGGTATCTCCTCTTTTAATGGTCTCACCATTTCTAATGGTGCGAAAGTCTCGGCAGAAGGCACACGCATGAACGGTATATTTGGAGACCTCACCGTCAAAGGCGAAGAGACCATCGTACAGATGAAAGGCGTTGAATGCGGCTTCAAAGGCAATAGCCTCACGCTTGAAGACGACCTCATCATCGGCCTGCCCACTGAAGCTTACTTCAGCGAGCCTTACGTCGTGAACCTCGACGGCGCACGCATCACAGACGAGTGGATCATCATTGGTCCGAAGGACTACATCGACGGCATTAAGGACATTAAGGACTCTAAGGACCTTAACGACTCTACCTATAATTTGGCTGGCCAGAAGGTGGGCAAGGACTTCAAGGGCATCGTCATCCAGGGCAGTAAGAAACTCTTGAAGAAGTAGAAGACGAAATGCCGCCTGCGGGGATTCGAATCGCCGCACGCGGAAATTGCCAACGCCGCACGCGGAAATTTAATCCCCGCCTGCGGCGTTTTTCTTCCCGCACGTAAAAAAAGAGAGCCGCACCTATCGGTACGGCTCTCGTGAGACTTTTTTTGTCCGTCTGTTGATTACTCAGCTACGGGGCAAGCGCAAGTGTCGCAAGCGCAAGTGTCACATGCGCAAGTGTCAACTGTCTCTTCAACAACAACTACAGTGTCGCTATCGCAGCAGGTAGCCTGCTCAGTCTTCTGACCGCAAGATGCGAAAGATACAGCAACAACAGTTGCGAACAAAAATGCTAACTTTTTCATTTCTTTTTTGCTTTTTAAAACTTGTAAAACAATCAATTGTTTATTAAAACGCTGCAAAGGTACGGCGATTTTTCGAAATACGTGCAACTTTCTCTAACTTTTTTTCATTTTTTTTCATTTTTGCCCGAAAAAGTCGGCTTCCAACGCTGAAAAAGGTGAAAAACGAGGGAGAAAATGCACAAAAGGCACATTTTGCCTCATGTAGCAGACTGCAAACCTGATAATCTTAAGAAACAATAAAATATGACGCGCATGCGACAAACTATGAATTATTTTTCTTATCTTTGCAGCGTGAATGCGTTAAAAGGTAAAAAGGCGGTCTATCTGACACTCGGCTGCAAGCTGAACTTCGCCGAGACAAGCACCATACAGCAGCAAATGGAAGCTGCCGGTGTGGAGACTGCCCGGAATGGCGAGGTGGCCGACATCTGCATCGTGAACACTTGCAGCGTCACAGAGGTGGCCGACAGCAAGAGCCGTCAAGCCATCAGCAAGTTGCACCGTAAACATCCAGAGGCACACATCGTCGTCACAGGATGCTACGCACAGTTGCACCCGGAGAAACTTGCCGCACTCGAAGGAGTGGATATCGTGGTGGGGAAAGAGGGACTGCTGAACAACGTCATTTCGTTATTTCATAATAACGTTATCACGGAGACAGAGACTCCCAAAGCCCAGCCTTTCGTGCCTGCTTGTGCACGAGGCGAACGGACGCGCTTCTTCCTGAAGGTACAGGACGGCTGCGACTACTTCTGCACCTACTGCACCATTCCCTTTGCCAGAGGGCGGAGCAGGAACGGCAGCATCGCATCGCTCGTGGAGCAGGCAGAAGGCGCAGCAAGGCAAGGCGGCAAGGAAATCGTGCTGACCGGCGTCAATACAGGCGACTTCGGCAAGACGACAGGCGAACGCTTCATCGACCTGCTACAGGCACTCGACCGCGTGGAAGGCATCCAGCGCTACCGCATCAGCAGCATCGAGCCCAACCTGCTCACAGAAGACATCATCCGCTTCTGCAGCCAGAGCCGAGCCTTCATGCCGCACTTCCACATCCCGCTGCAAAGCGGCAGCGACGAGGTGCTCCGCCTGATGCATCGCCGCTACGACACAAAGTTCTTCGCACAGAAGATAGACGAGGTGCGCAAATACATCCCCGACGCCTTCATCGGCGTGGACGTCATCGTGGGCATGCGTGGCGAGACAGACGAACTGTTTGCCCAGGCCTACGACTTCATGCAGGCACTGCCCGTCAGCCAGTACCACGTGTTCAGCTACAGCGAACGCCCAGGCACCAAGGCACTGCAGATACCCGGCAAGGTGTCGCCCAAGCAGAAACACGAACGCAGCCAGCAAATCCTCTCGCTCAGCGAAGAGAAACTGCATACATATTATAATATATATAAGGGGCAGACACGACCCGTCCTGCTGGAGCACAGCAAAAGCACCGGCATACTGCACGGCTTTACCGACAACTATATCCGTGTGGAAGTGCAGGCAAAGGGGCTTGACAACACCATCGTCCCCATCGTGCTCGGCGAATGGAACGAAAAGGGAGACGCCCTGACAGGAACTGTCTCTCTCAATTATGAACTATGAATTAAGAATTATGAATTAGCATGAAGTTGGCCATCATCATACTGAATTGGAACGGCGAAGAGATGTTGCGTCGCTTCCTGCCTTCCGTCATCGAGCACTCGCCCGAGGCGGAGGTTGTCGTGGCCGACAATGGCAGCAGCGATGGCTCGCTCAAACTGATGGCCGAGCAGTTCCCCTACATCCGCACACTTGTCTTCGACCGCAACTACGGCTTTGCCGAAGGCTACAACAAAGCCATCGCTGAGGTGGAGTGCGACCTCTGCCTGCTGCTCAACAGCGATGTCCGCGTGGAGGCTGGCTGGCTGCGACCGATGCTCGACTACATGAAGGCGCACCTAGAAGTGGCTGCCTGCCAGCCCAAGATACGCTGCGAGTGGGCGCCCGACATGCTGGAATACGCAGGAGCCTGTGGCGGCTACATCGACCGGCTGGGCTTCCCTTTCTGCCGAGGCCGCATCCTTGGCACAGTAGAGCGCGACGAAGGCCAGTACGACACCGTTGCCGCTTTGGCCTGGGCAACAGGAGCAGCCCTGCTCATCCGGCGCGACATCTATCTTGAGGTGGGCGGACTGGATGCCCGCTTCTTTGCGCATCAGGAGGAGATAGACCTCTGCTGGCGCCTCCGCAGTCGCGGCTACAAGATTGCCTGCATCCCCGAGAGTGTGGTCTATCACGTCGGCGGGGGCACGCTTCCCAAAGAGAGCCCGCAGAAAGCTTACCTCAACTTTCGCAACAATCTGCTGCTCCTCTACAAGAACATGCCGGAGGAGAGGTTCGGCAAGGTGATGCACTGGCGCCGCCTGCTCGATGCGGCTGCTGCACTCCACTTCCTCGTCGGCTGCCACTGGGCTGCCTGCAAGGCTGTCCTTAAGGCACACCTCGACTTCCGTCGCATACAAAAAGACTTCAAGGCAGACAGGGACAGGAATCTGGCTGCGACAGTCGTGCCATACGACAAGATACTCTCGCCGACGAACCTCCTTTGGGAATACTACGGCAAGCGGCACGTTACATACAGAGATTTAGAAATGTAGATAATCAGACGATATGAGAATAAGAACATTCCTCCTTTTGATGCTCCTCGCAGGGACGACCTCTGCCCAGCAGGCTTGGACGCTGCAGGACTGCCTGGACTATGCGCTGAAGCACAACATTCAGGTGCAGAAGAACCGCATCAGCGAAGAACGTGGCGAGGTGAACCTCTGGCAAGACAAGGGCGCACTCTTCCCCAGCCTTAGCTTCAGCACGAACCAGGGCATGGGCTACCGGCCGTTTACCGAGGTAATGGCTGTCGTGCAGGGCGACCAGGTGACAAGCACCCGCAGCAACGTCACGTACCAAGGCACATACGGCCTTAACGCGAACGTCACCCTCTGGAACGGCGGCATCAACTACAAGAACATCAAGGCTCAGGAGCTGCAGAACCGCATCTCTGCCCTCACGACAGAACAGAGCGAGCTCACCATTCAAGAACAGATAGCGCAGCTCTACGTGCAAATTATGTACACGAAGGAAGCCAAGAAGGTCAACGAACTGCTGCTTTCTACCGCACAAAGTCAGTACGACCGCGGCGTGGAGATGATGAACCAGGGGCAGATGGCAAAGGCCGACGTCGTGCAGCTCGAAGCACAGTTGAGCAGCGCGAAGTACGCCGTCGTTAACACCGAGACGCAGCTTGCCAACTACATCCGTCAGCTCAAGGCACTCCTCGAGCTCGACCTCAACACGCCCTTCGACGTGGCAGGCCACATCCCCTCTGACGAGCAGGTGCTTGCCCTCGTGCCAAGCGCCCAGGAGGCCTACGCCAAAGCACTCGAGATGCGTCCCGAGATAAAGAGTGCCGAGCTCAGCATCGAGGCGGCCGACATGCAACTCGACATTGCCAAACGCGGCTTCTACCCTACCATCGGCGCGAGCGCAAGCCTCGGCAGCAACCACTCGACAGGCAGCAGCAATGGTTGGGGCGAACAGATGAAGACGAACCTCAACATGAGTGCCGGCATCAACTTCAGCGTGCCCATCTTCGACAACCGTCGCAACATGTCGAACGTCAAGACGGCAAAACTGCAGCAGCTCTCCTCGAAGCTCGACCTGCAAGACAGGAAGAACGCGCTCTCCAGCACCATCGAGCAGTACTGGCTCAATGCCAACAGCGGCCAGCAGAACTACATTGCCGCCAAGAGCCGCGTCAAGAGTCAGGAGGCAAGCTACGAGCTCTTGAACGAGCAGTTCCAGAACGGCTTGAAGAACACCGTGGACGTGCTGCAGGGCCGCGACAACGTCATCAGCGCAGAGCAAGACATGCTGCAAAGCAAGTACATGGCCCTGCTCAACATACAACTCCTCAAGTTCTACACAGGAGAGAAGATTGAACTTTAAGTACACATTATATATAATATAAGATGAGAAAGCATACATTCATCAAAGCAACGATGCTGGCACTGGCAGCAAGCATCGTGAGCAGCTGCAGCAAGAAGATAGAGTTCACCTACACCGAGGCAGAGGCAGCAGTACAAGACGTCACGACAAGCGTAACGGCAACCGGCACCATCGAGCCCGTGACGAGCGTTGATGTCGGCACACAGGTCAGCGGCATCGTCAGCAAGCTCTATGTCGACTACAACAGCGTGGTCAAGGCAGGCCAGATCATCGCAGAACTGGACCGCACGAACCTCATAAGCGAGCTCAGCAGCGCACAGGCAAACCTGAAAAGTGCACAAAGCGACCTCGATTATCAGAAGACAAACTACGAACGCTTCAAGGCGCTCTACGACAAAGGCCTCATCTCGGCCAACGACTTCGAGCAGGCTCGCCTGTCATACATCAAGGCGCAGCAGACAGTTACTCATCAAAGAGAAAGCGTCAAGAAGGCACAGACAAACCTCGGCTATGCCACCATCACCAGCCCCATCGACGGCGTCGTGCTGAAGAAGGAAGTGGAGGAAGGGCAGACGGTTGCTTCGAGCTTCAACACGCCGACGCTCTTCACGATAGCCAAGGACTTGACCGATATGCGAGTGATTGCTGATGTGGACGAGGCAGACATAGGCGAAGTGAAGGAAGGACAGCGCGTCAGCTTCACGGTCGATGCTTTCCCCAACGATACCTTCGAAGGCGCCGTGACCCAGGTCCGCCAGCAGCCCACGACAGAGAGCAACGTGGTGACTTATCAAGTCGTCATCAGCGCACCCAACCAGGACCTCAAGCTCAAGCCGGGCCTCACGGCAAACGTCAACATCTACACACTCGAGATGCCTGGCGTGCTTGCCATTCCCAGCAAGGCTCTCCGCTTCAAGCCCAACGAGGCAATGCTCAACGAAGGCGAAACAATTACGGACGTGGAGAGTCCAATGAAGGTTTGGACAAAGGAAGGCCCCAACCTCAAAGCCATCGCGATACAGACTGGCGTCACGAACGGCACGCTGACGCAGGTGACGAACGGTTTGACGGCAGGCACAAAGGTCATCATCGATGTGCAGAGCAACGAGCTCGAAGAAGAGGCACAGCAGCAGAGCAACCCCTTCATGCCTAAGCCAAGGAACAGAAACAACGAGAAAGACAAGAAGAAACAATAATGGATAAGAACGACAGAAAGGTCGTCATCGAGCTGCGAGACGTGCGTCGCGAGTTCCATGTAGGCAGCGAAGTGGTGAAGGCGCTCCGAGGTGTCAGCTTCAAGATACACGAGGGCGAGTTCGTAACCATCATGGGTACTTCGGGCTCTGGCAAGAGCACGTTGCTCAACCAGCTTGGTTGCCTCGACACACCTACCAGCGGTGAGTACATCCTGGACGGCGTTCCTGTCCGCAAGATGCGTCGCAGCGAAAGGGCAGTCCTCCGCAATCGCAAGATAGGATTCATCTTCCAGAACTACAACTTGCTTGCCAAGACGACCGCAGTAGAAAACGTGGAGTTGCCCCTGATGTACAACAAGACGTACAACGCACGACAGCGCAGAGAGGCGGCCATCAAGGCTCTGCAGGCTGTGGGGCTTGGCGACCGACTCGACCACAAGAGCAATCAGATGTCTGGCGGACAGATGCAGCGTGTCGCCATCGCAAGAGCGTTGGTCAACAACCCAGCCGTCATCCTGGCCGACGAAGCGACAGGTAACCTCGACACGCACACCTCGTTCGAGATTCTCTGCCTCTTCCAGGAATTGCACAGGCAAGGTCGTACCATCATCTTCGTCACTCACAACCCCGAGATAGCGCAATACAGCAGCCGCAACATCATGCTGCGCGACGGAAAGATCTGTGACGACAAAGAGAACACAAACATCCTCGATGCCCAAGTTGCACTGGCTGCTTTGCCAAGTAACAACGACGAGTAAAAAACGCCGCACGCGGGGATTGCAATCGCCGCACGCGGAAATTGCCAACGCCGCACGCGGAAATTAAATCGCCGCACGCGGGGATTGAAAATGGTAAACGATAAATGATAAATCGTAAATGAACAAATGAGCATAACTAACCTATTGAAAGTCGCCATGACGGCCATCATGAGCAACAAGTTCCGCTCCTTCCTGAGCATGCTCGGCATCATCATCGGTGTGGCGGCGGTCATCATCATGATGGCTATCGGACAGGGCTCGAAGCAAAGCATCCGCGAAGACCTGAGCAAGATGGGCACGAACCTGCTCACCATACGCCCTGGCGGCGAGATGCGAGGCGGCGTCCGTCTGGATCCATCGGCCATGCAAACGCTCAAACAGGCTGACTACGAGAGCATCCTCAACGAGGCAACCCTCGTCACGCACGTCAGCCCTGAAGTGACCAGCGGCGGCCAAGTCATCTATGGCTCCAAGAATACCAACAGCACGATGTACGGCGAAAGCCCCGACTACATGACCATCAAGCTCTGGGACATCAAGAGTGGCGACTGCTTTACGGAAGAAGACGTACTGAAGAGCGCCAAGGTGTGTGTCGTTGGAACCACTATCGTGAAGGAACTCTTCGGCAGCGAGGATGCCGATTGCGTCGGCAAGGTCATCCGCTTCAAAAGCATTCCGTTCCGCATCGTGGGCGTCCTGAAGTCCAAAGGCTACAATAATTGGGGCATGGATCAGGACAACGTGATGATTGCTCCCTACACGACCGTGATGAAACGCATCGCGGCACAAACCTTCTTCAGCAGCATCGTGATGAGCGCCCTGACAGAAGAACTGAGCGACAAGGCCATCGAGGAAGTGACACAGATACTGCGTAGGAACCATAAGCTAAAGGATGATGCAGAAGATGACTTCACGATTCGTTCGCAAGCGGAATGGATGGAAACGATGTCCACGACGATGGATACCATCACACTCATCCTTGTTGTCGCGGCAGCATTCTCGCTTTTGGTGGCTGGCATAGGCATCATGAACATCATGCTCGTCAGCGTAACCGAACGAACAAAGGAAATCGGATTGCGCATGAGTGTAGGTGCAAGAGGCATAGACATCATGAGTCAGTTCCTCATCGAGAGTGTCATGATATCGCTGACGGGAGCCTTCCTTGGCGTAGCACTCGGGTATGGAGGGAGCTGGTTGGCAAGCAATGTGCTGATGATGCCCAGCAGCGTGCCCTTCTGGAGCGTGGGCCTCAGCTTCTGCATCTGTGCCTTCATTGGCATCTTCTTTGGCTACGTTCCCGCACGAAAAGCAGCCCTCATGGACCCGATTGAAGCGATAAGATACGAATAAAAACAAAATACATACTACTATGAAACATCGAATTCTATTTGCAGCACTTTTGTGCTTACCCCTTTGCCTAATGGCTCACAAGGACGACAAGAATCCCAAGTACCTGCTTGGCGCAGTGCCTGAAGTGAATGGAATCGTTACGTTCCAAAAGAACTTCAGCGTCACGGACAAGAGCGAGCAGCAAATTTATGACGTTTTACTTGCTCACATCAACAACCCCCTCATTTCCGATGCCATTCACGACAAGTCGGTGCCCTACACTCGTATCATCTCGGAAGAGAAGGGAGAAGGTACAATCGTGGCTCGCATCGAGGAATACATGACTTTCAAACGCATTCCTATTATTAGCCTCGACCGTACTCGCTTCCGTTATATGCTGAGTGCCGAAGTCAAGGGACAGAAGGTGAGCCTCACCATCACACAGATTTCGTACTACTACAACGAGGACATGGATGGCAAGAACGGCGTGAACTATAGAGCCGAGGAATGGATTACCGACAAGGAAGCCGTGAACAAGAAGGGCACTAAACTTTATCCGAAGAGCGGCAAGTTCCGTCGTCTGACCGTGGATCGCGTGGAAGCAATCTTCGCAGGCTTCATGGATGCATTTGCCACAAAGAAGGGTGTTGTAGAAGAATAAACGCAAAGCTATGAATTACAAAGCTCTCCTCCTTGCCCTCACGTTGGGCTGCATCGTCACGACGGCTGACGCTAAGAAGAAAAAGACCAGCGGCAACCCCATCTTCCCCGGCTGGTATGCCGATCCGGAAGGTGCCGTCCTCGACGGGAAGTACTGGGTCTTCCCCACATTTAGTGCTCCCTACGACGAGCAGTTGCACTTCGATGCTTTCTCGAGCAAAGACCTTGTGAACTGGACGAAGCACGAGAACGTCATCACCAAGGCTGACATCCCCTGGCTGCGTCGTGCATTGTGGGCTCCTGCAATCATCGAGGCAAACAATAAGTTCTACCTCTTCTTCGGCGGCAACGACGTGCATGAAGGCGAGGTTGGAGGCATCGGAGTGGCCGTCAGCGACCGTCCCGAAGGCCCTTACAAAGATGCTCTTGGCAAACCGCTCATCAATGAAATCGTGAACGGAGCACAGCCTATCGACCAGTTCGTCTTTAGAGACGATGACGGACAGTACTATATGTTCTACGGAGGTTGGCGTCATTGTAATGTCTGCAAACTGAGTCCTGACCTGCTTTCCATCGTTCCATGGGAAGACGGAAAGAAGTTCCACGAGATTACTCCCAGCCGAGAATACGTCGAGGGCCCCTTCATGTTGAAGCGCAACGGCAAGTACTATTTCATGTGGAGCCAAGGTGGTTGGACAGGTCCCGACTATTGCGTGGCTTACGCAATCAGCGACAGTCCCTTCGGACCCTTTACGCTCAAGGGAAAGATCCTGCAGAGAGACGAGAGTATCGCTCGTGGCGCAGGTCATCACAGCGTGATAAAAGTGCCAGGAAAGGACGAGTACTACATCATTTACCACCGTCGTCCGCTCGAGGAACGCGATGGGAATCACCGCGTTACCTGCATCGACAAGCTCGTCTTCAACGCCGACGGAACCATTCAACCCGTGAAGATGACGTTCGAGGGGGTAAAGAAAAGTAAGATAAGGAAATAGGTCGTCCGGAAACACGGCGTGGTTAAATGCAAAACTTAACGTGTTAAGTTGGCAAAGTTAACGTGTTAAGTTTGGCATTTTAACGTGTTAAGTTTGGCGACTTGACTGGGGATGTTTTTATAGGCAACAAGGAAAGGGATAAAAGATGACGCGGAAACAGCTTTATCGCGAGGTTGCGGCTTACTTCAAAGAGGCAATGCCGAATGCTCAGACAGAGCTTCACTACGACAATCCCTTCCAGTTGCTCGTGGCCGTCATCCTCAGCGCACAATGTACTGACAAACGCATCAATCAGGTCACGCCCCGCCTCTTCGAGGACTATCCCTGTGCCGAAGCGATGGCTCAGGCGAGTCCAGAAGTTATCTACGACTACATCCGAAGCGTCTCCTACCCTAACAACAAGGCCAAGCATCTGGTCGAAATGGCTCGAATGCTCTGGGAAAAGTATGGAGGCGAAGTGCCGCAAGACATGAAGCAACTCGTCGAACTGCCTGGCGTGGGCAGAAAGACCGCCAATGTCGTGCTGAGTGTCGTGTGGGGCGAGGCAAGGATGGCGGTCGACACACACGTCTTCCGCGTCAGCCATCGCATAGGTCTCGTGCCCGATTCCTGCACGACACCGCTCAGCGTAGAACAAGTGCTGACCAAACATTTCACGGCGGAAGAGATTCCGGATGCGCATCATTGGCTCATCTTGCACGGTCGCTACACCTGCACAGCCCTGCGTCCGAAGTGCGACAGATGCGGCATCTCGCATCTATGCAAAGCATTCAAGACGAGATATAACGTAAAGAAATGTTAAATAAGCCTCGTTTTGAGGCTTTTTTCTTTGTAGTTTGGCAGAAACTATCTACTTTTGCAATCGATTTTTTGAAATAACATCAATGATAACAACGCGTAAGACAACTGACAGAACAACAGGACAAAGGCGACGGAAACAGTTGCCAAAGTCTCTATTGTAACACTGTACAGATGCTCTTACCGCGTCCCAAAGGCGCAAGCGCTCTTTGACTTATTGTTATCATTGGCTTTTGAAAACCCTCAAGCCGACGAGGGTTTCTTTGTGTCTATACATTATTTATTAATTTAGATGTTATTTCAGATTACTATGACAAACCTTTCTATTTCATTCGTGCCGCAGGAATGCTACGGCAATCAAGTGTATAAATTCGGTGACATTAACGTCCGTATCTCTCTCGAAGACAACTTCAAGTGCTCCGGCCTCTACTATTTCCTTCTCTATAACGACCAGCTGATGCTCCTCGCAGACGCTGAGACGAAATACGACCAGTCTCGCCGCCTCAA
>Ga0310697_10001740_pt1 | contig 24496 bp, 11 predicted proteins | sample 172DNAGHGlowgp2_FD_203883 | JGI IMG/M metagenome (GOLD analysis project Ga0310697, IMG submission 203883) | Sheep rumen microbial communities from Palmerston North, Manawatu-Wanganui, New Zealand - 1728 DNA GHGlow gp2 (v2) (version 2) | ecosystem: Host-associated > Mammals > Digestive system >...
AGGAAGCTACAAAACCAGTAGCACCTATTGACCTTTCAGCCTTAAAAAATCTTGATGTAGCTAGTGAAAGAGATGAATCTCTTAAAGGAATAAAGAAAGCAAGTGAGATGAAGAAGAAGAAAAGCAAGTTCTGCTTTATGGAATCTAGCAGAATTCCTCTTCTCTCTGGTGGAAGATATTACCTTGATGCAGAAGACGAAGATTTGAGAAATGGATTTATTAAACTTTATCCTATCTCAATGGCTGAAGAAGAGATTCTTACAAATCAGGCATATTTGAAATCAAACTCAGCTTTCCGTATATTATTTGAAAACTGTATGGCATCAAATTATGATGCCTCTAGGCTTCTTAGCTATGATGTTTACTATCTTCTTTATGCATTGAGAAACATTTCTTACGGAAGTGATTATAAATTTGATTGTAAGTGCGCAGAATGTGGAAAAGAGTTTAGTAAGGAAATTAACATTGAAGAGGTTGACTGGGAAGAAATTCCAGAAGAAGTAAAAGACGTTAATGAAATTAAGCTTCCAGTTTCTCAGTATACTGTAAAGATTAGACTTGCAAGGCTTTCAGATGAAGAAGAAGCTACAAGACTTAAGCAGACAAAGAAATATGAGGATGTTCCAGATAGAATTGTAAGTTTGGTTGTTCAGACTTTGGAAATAAAAGATGAAAATGGAGATCCTATAAATCCAAATGATTGGGCTGAATTTTACGAAGCTCTTCCAGGTAAGGACAGAGTAGAAATTCAGAAATGTTTTGAATTTACAAACAATGTTCCAATGGTACCAATAATTTGCCCTAAGTGCGGAGCACAGAGAATGGCACAGATACCAATGGATAGGGACTTTTTTCGCCTTTCCTAAAGATCATATAAATGAAATAAGATGGAATGCACTTCAGCTTATTCATTATGGTTTTTCAAGAGACGAAGTTTATTTTATGCCGATAACAGAGGTACAAGATTATATTAAAATAATAAATCAAACTTATGAGGAAGAAGAAGAGGCAAGAAGAAATGCAATGAATGCTGGTTCTTCTCATCAAGAAGGAATAACTTCCGGAATGGTTAATATGTAAACGAAAGCCAGGTAATTACCTGGCTTTTTTTATTTTAAGTTAATAGTATGAGAACAGTCCAGAGTAAGACAACAACCAATGTAGGAAATGAGCAAAAAGTAGTCGTTAAGACAACTACATATATGAAAGTAGGAGATCTTATAGGGACTGCCAAAACAGCTTATGATCTTGGAAAAGTCTTAAGAAGAAAAGCGCCTACTATCAAAAAAACATTAAAGCAGTATGGTGTAGATTATATTAATAATATGCTTACACCTCTTATTGCTCTAATTACTGGCATGGATATTTATAAAAAAATAATGTCAGTTATAGAAACAGCAACACCAATAGCAAAAACCATAGCACGTGCAACAACTGTTTTTCCTCATGGCGGAAACGCTGCAGATATTGCTTCTATTATTCTTAGCACAGTAACAAAAATAATTGTTCAACTTGCAACGATTTTCCTTTTAAAAATGAAGGAAATGATTTGGAATTTTGAATTTAAAATAAGAGAGATAAGTAATCAGTACGTAGTAGAACAAATAGCAATGGCAACAAGAAATACGGTTGATTTGTGCAACAATATTGTTAATTTGGCTGTAAGTAATTTGCCTTCTAATATAGACATGAATATAAATGGTTTGGATTTAAGTATTATGCCATTAGATTTTGGATTGGTTATTGCGCCAGATGGTACGGCGATAATGTATTCTGATATAAATGAAGGAATAAAATATCTTGAAAATGGAGAATGGCATAGTACTAATTTTACAGATGGAAGCTTTCAGCCTTGTAAGACAATGTGGAATGGTGTTATGTTCGCATTCAGCTATGAGGGTACAACATTTAATTCTAAACAGTATGGAGTTATATACTCATTAAATAATGGAAGATATTGGAATTATTTAAATCAAGATGATAAAAATTATTATGTATATGATGCCGCTATTTTTGGAAACAATATAAACTTTAGTCAATACACAGATGTATTAACAAGAGGCGGTATAAAATACAGTAAAAGGCAATATGAAATACTTCCAGTATTAAATAATAATTTTAGTTCTGAATATGTATATATGGTGGATGGAGATAACTCTAATTTTTATATATATAATGGTTCAGAAATGCAGTTGGCTGAAAGATACATGATTTCAACAAAATGTAATGCGATTATAAAACCACAAAGAATAATAAGTTGTAGTATGACTTATGATAATGGCGTGTTCACAGCTGGTGCTTTTGAAGATGAGCTTACACAAGATGGTCAAAAAGTAGAAGATTTAATGAATCATGATATTAAATATTATGGAGATACTTCTTGTATAATGACTGAAAATAGCTGGTATGACATTATTGAAATAAATAGTAGTATTTCAGAAACTATTCAACAATATTATAAATGTTTTAAAATAGCTGAAGAACCAAGAATAGTTGTTGATGTGAATGCTATAGATTTTAAAAAATATTTAAATGGAGTATTGGTAAATGGATAAATTAACTAGGACATACAAAACTGGTTTTGGCTATGGTCAAAATAAAGGAACTTGGAAAACTCTAGATAATGGAAAGACTTGGCAATATATTACAGATGAAATAATGGAGCAAGTATCAGTAGGGGCTACAACTGTTTCTAAAAATGAAGAAGGTATTTTTGTTTCAACTCCAGAAGAAACAGTAAGAGTTTTTGAAGAACCAGAATATAAAGAATATAAAATTTATGCATACGATAACAATTTTTTTCTAAAGGGCGGAGATGAATTATACACATCAAAAGATGGTAAGACATATGAAATAGAAATTGTTGGTGACTTTACAAATTTTGATGACAAAAAAGGCATTTATACTGGGCCAGATGGTGTTTATGACATAAGAACAAAAAAATATACTAGCAACAGAAAGCTTATAGTTGATGGAACAGAAAACGATGAAAGAATAAATATTCTTTTGACATATGCAATTAATGATATATTTTTGCCAGAAATAGCATATAGTGTTACTGGCAATACAAAATTAAAAGAGGGTGATTATTATCTTGATGACTTAAGACAGCAAAAAATAGCTATGGATAATGAAAATATTTATCATTTCTCTGAATTTTCTAGCCTTATAAATTGGCAAGAAGACGTAGGTATGTTTCCATTTGAAGGTATAACATTTAAGGATCTGGCGACAAGCAAAACAATAAAAGTTGGAGATAAAACATTTAAATTAAATACAGACAAAAAACTCGAAAAAGCAATTGCACATGTTAATGCGTTTTATGAAAATAAAAAAAATGAATTATTAATGTTAACGGCAAATGAAATAAAAGAAGTAGAACCAGATAAAAAATATATTGAAGAAATAAGCTCTGCAGAATACATTGATAATCAAGAAAAAATAAATGCATTTGAAACATTTGCAGAATACATTATGGGGGCAAAAGGTGCAGCAATAGAAATTTATAATAAATTTATAGAGGCTATTCATTTTCTTGATGATTACAAGGTTAGAGTAGTTATAAATGCTTCTATATATGAAGCTGCTAGAGCAATGGCACCAAAACTAAGAGGAAGAATTTATGATACTTCCAAACTTGCTGCAAAACTTGGAAGAAAACAGGAAGTTCCATTAAATGATATTACTTGGAATTATGATAAGGCTCTAATGTCTGTATATGTAAAATATCAAAAATATATAAACAGAAACATTGCACGCTTTTCTGAAGGTGGAGATAAAAATATAATAAGAATTGCGGCTCTTAATTATAGAACTGAACTTAGGGATTATTTCCTTGATGAATTGAATAAAAAACTTAAATCAATTAATTTATATGATGATTTAAAAAGACATTATGCTGATAAAATATCTGAATTAAATAATTATATTTATGGAAATTCAATAATTGAACCAAATCTAGAATTGCCAGAGGATTTTGAAAAATTTTATCTTGACAGGCTATACTTGAAAATTAATTATATAGTTAATGAATTTAAGCCAGTTTTTTTTGAAAATGATCCTAATTACTTAGAACTTACAGAAGATGAGCGTAAAAGAGCTGTTAAATATGCTAAAGAAATATTTGATATGTTTAAAACAAGGATATGCGATTATTATATATATATGAGAAAAAATAACAAATTACATTTTATACCAAATAATGTTATTAAATCTAATTACTTAAATTGGAAAAAAGGAGAAAGCCAAAAACCAAGTTGGGAATTTGAATTTAAAAGATTAGATGTATTAGCAAGAGATTCTATTGTATATATATTAATATCAGAGGAGGATAAAATATAATGAATACAATGCAAAGAAAATTATACTCAGATGCAATATTAGATCTTATTACTTCTCTTGATAATGATATGCAATCTATTACTGGGCAAGCAGATAATGCTTTAAAAGAATTAGACGATCCAACAAAAGATGATTATACAGCGAGAGAAAAATGCGTAGAATATGTTAATCAATATGTATATACAATGAATGAAATTTTAGGTATAGAAGGTAACATGCTAAATACCAATGATTATTTTTATGAAATACAGCTGCTTAACACTAACTCTGTTAATTATGGAGCATATATTTATGGTGGTCAAGCAAGATATATTAGAGATTTACCAGGTATATATAATTATTGGTTTAAAAGATATGGTGAATATGGGTGGTCAAATGGAGATTTGGGTAATAGAGGTAAAACATTTAAAACTGGAAAATTTTTACCAGAAGGCGATTTATTAACATCTGCTGGTGGAGACAGCGGTTTTTATCCAAATCTTTATCCAGAAAGATATTTAAAAAAAGTACCAAATAGCGGTTTTCTTCATGAATTGGAAATGTATAGAGTTGGATATAGTATTCTTGGACAAGGAATTCCATTTTCATATAAACTTAGTAACTGGAGAGAGGTTCAGGATAAGCCTACAGCTGTAACAATAACGCCAGAAATAAGAGGTTATTCGTATAGTTTCACTGGAGATTCTATTTCTGAATCATATTGGCATTATGATGCTTATTCTAGTTATTGGACTGGGACATTAAAACCATGCACTATGATACCATTATTCACAGAAGATGAAAGTATTGTTATATTTGCAAAAGTTAGTAGTTGTAATGCCTATTGGGAAACAATTACGGAAACATATTATAGCAGTTCTGGAAGCTCTGGATGCAGTTCTGGATATAGTCCAAGTCCAACATATTATTATTACAAGAAATATCATATAAATATGTCATTTGAGGTCGATCCACAGGATATTCCGTATTATATAGAACAAGCACCATATTCTGTATATGAAAATGGTGCCTGGGTAACAAAATATAAAAGTGAAAAAAAATACTATAAATTTTACCCAATGAAAAAAGTAAATGTTTCTACAAGCTTAAGGCTTAAGTTTGCTTCAAAAATACAAGCATTAATAAGAAACAGAGTAGATTCATTTTATAGATCTTGCCAGGAACCAGGTGACAAAAATAGATATAAAGAATTTTTAAATATATATTCTATGTCTTTGAATAGTAGTAATTATAGCTCTGTGTTTAATAATATTCCTAGTCTTGAAAATTTTTTGAGATATAGGGCAAGATTTTGTCATAGCATATGGTCAGATTGGGCTATAGCAAATGCTGTTAATGATAATCTTAATGATAGATTAAACAAAGATGACGGAAGCCTTAAGAGTTGGTATGTAAACGCTACTTCTATAGATAGAATGGAAAGAGATTATTATAAAAAATTAAATAGAAAAAAAGACATATTTAGAAAGCTTCTCGTACAAGAGTCAGCAGAAGATTTTGAAGGCGGAAACGAAATGGTTATAGATATGGCTCCATCAGCATATTATAAATCTGTTTTTTCTACATATCCAGAGTTTAGAGTTGGTGATACTGTTTATATAAGAGATGATGAACATAATGAGACGATGTGTACTATTATAAACAAAGAAGTTATAAAAATACAAGATACGGCAGAAGTTCAATACGAGACAGTTCAAAGAAATGATGGAAAGACAGAGCAAGTTGCAAAACTTGATGAAAACGGTGAGCCTATAGCTATCTATACATACAAAAATGCTTTAAAGCTTACATTCAGTGGAAACGTTCCGACAATTTATGATCCAGATACTTTACGTATTATGAAGGAATTGTAAAAAAGTTAAAAATATGAGCGAAAGAGGACTTGTTGTTGGAGAAGGTAATGGAATAAAATTTTCTAGTACCGAGAATAAACTTATTCTTGAAAATGTAAGAAGAATATTACTTACAAAAAGAGGAGAAAGAGTAAAAGAATTGGAATTTGGCTCTGACGTGAGAGAATATCTTTTTCTTCCTGAAATAAGCATAGATGATGTTCTTACAGAAGCAAAAAATAGTATAGAAAGATGCGAACCAAGAGTTAAAGTTCTTGAAGCAACACTTGAATATTCTCAAGATGAAGAGTTTAAATTAAAAATAACACTTCAAAAAATTGCAGATAATACAACAATCTCAACAGAAATAGGATTATAGGAGTAATAATGAGTACACAAAGATTAACTGAGCTTCCAAATATATTATATGAGGGAATAGATTACGACAGTGTTTTTGCAGAAATGAGAGCTATTATTGAAAATAATCCAAATTGGAAAGACAATTGGACAAATTTTTATAATAGTGAAGCTGGAACAATGCTTACACAGCTTATGGCTTGGGTTGCAGATAATCTTGGGGTTAAACAAAATCTTGTTTATAATGAAATGTTCATCGGAACGGCTCAGGATGATGAAAGTAAAATATTGCATCTTAATCAAATTGGTTATACTCCTATGATGGCGAAATCGGCAAGGGGAAAAATAGAAGTAGAGTCAAATACATTTTCTCAGACAGATGTAATACTTACTCCAAAAAGAGATGTAGATGAGGATGTATCTGAGCGTGTTGGAAAAATATTTAGGTTTAAAGGAAAAAATATTAATGGCGATGAAACAGATTACGAAATATTAAAATATAATAACGGAAAACCAGACTACATGGGAGAAGTAGCGCTTCCAGGTGGTTCTACAGAATTTGTTTCAGATACCGAAGGAAACCCAATATATGCTTATGAAGGTGTTTCTATATATGAAGATTTCTATTCTGAAACAAGCGACGGCCCCGTATTTGAAATAAGTAATGAAAATATTGATGATAATACAATAAGAGTATATGATGTCTCTGATAATAATATAGAATTTAATAGAGTTCCATCATTTGTAGACCTTGAGGCAAAAAACGAGGCAAAGCCAGTTCCATATGTTGTAGAATATACAACAGATAAAAAGTATAGAATAAGATTTGCTTCAAAGGGAGTAATGACTTATAGTGGTGAAACACATTATGATAGATTGTATCCAGCTGGACATGAAATTGGTGTAATATATAGAACAACGTCTGGAAATTTGGGAAATTCACCTATAGGATTTTTAAATGCAAGTGCAACAGCAATTAATAGAGATGGTGAAACAATACAGATAACTCTTAAAAACACAGAAGCTTGTCAGGGTGGAAGTGATCAAGAAACATTAAAAGATGCTACCTCTAATGCTCCACTTTCTTTAAGAACAATGGATAGAGCAGTAACGCCAGATGATTTCGATTATATTCTTAATAGAAACACAAGTATTTTAAAAGTAAAAACATATACACCATCAAATCAGCCAAATGGGTTTAAATCTTATTTTGGTAGAAATATAAACCCACAGGAAGCATTTGCTTTAGCTATTTTAAAGAAAAATTACGAGAATGTACCAACATCGGAATATAAAAACTTTCCTTGGATAACTATGAATAAAGAACCAGTGTTAAATGAAGAATATTGTTTTGATGCTGGTGTGTTTAACAAAGACATTAGCTATAGCAGGATGTATAGTAATTATAAAGTAATACTTTCTGATGGTAATACGGTTGGATATGAAAACGCTAGAGTTATCCAAATGCCTATAGATTTTTGTGCGCAAGTTGAAAGTGGAGAAGTGTCAGGAATAGCTGTGAAGCTTAGTACAGAGAAAAATGATGAGGAGTTTTTTGCAGATATTCCTTTCTCGCTTGAGTATGACGAAGGCGATGTTGGATATAAAAAAGCAATGACCGTCGTTGGAGAAAACGCTTCACAGGAAAGCAGAAGGGTTTTAAGAAGGGAAGTAGATAAGAGTGCTCAATATATATCTCAAAATGGATTTGAAACCAAAGAAGCGATAGATTGTACAAATGCAGCTATTATTATATATCTTGATGAAAAAACTGGTGTTACATTAAATATTGGTGATAATGATAAAAATAAAAAATGTTGGAGATTCTTAACAAATACTGGAAATGCTGGAACAACTGGAACATCTAATGAGGCAATGGCAGAGAGAAATGATGGTATAGTTGAAATAATAAATAAATTATTTGTAGAGTTGTACAATACAAATCAGGAATATTCTGCATATGATAAAAATCATTCGCTTCAATTTGTTGGTCTTGATTTTAATAGTTCTACAGAACCAGGTACAACTAATATATCGAAAGAGCAAAATGAACAAATACCAGTAGGAACAAGTTTTATAGTTGGTATAGATGGTCAAGTATTTAGCATTTATGTTTCAGATAATATAGATGACGCATCTTATAATATATGGCCAGATTCTAATTTTGCAAGACCAGAAAATAATTATAAAAGCATTGCAGATTTGAATGGACCTTATATTAAAGGTAGAATACTCATAGAACAAGGTAATCCAATGCTGTATAATAGTAACGGAGAACCAAATTATTATATGGAAAACAGAAGACCTTCAGAAAATTTAAAAAAGGGTTCTCTTGAGGATTTGTCATATAAAATAACATATGCATTATCTATGGCTGATCAGCAAAACTATATAAGAATTTATGACAGTGAAAGTGATAGTTTTGTCCCAGTTAGTTCTGTTGAGAATGGTAACGAGATTATAAAGAAATTAAAATCTATTAGACTTAGTTTAGTTCAAAAATTTGTTTTTGATGAAAACTACAGCCAGAGCGCAGCCATTTCGTGGGATTTAGCATTCGAGACACTTAATAGCAATCCTTTAACTGATAATGCTCTCGTCATGGATTTTGAACCAAATATATTAAATATATCAGGACATAAAAAAGCAAAACAATATTTTGGTACAAAAGAAGTTCCAAGTGTTCAAAAAGCTGCTGATTATAGTAATATAGCTTCTTGCGTTACACATGGCAAAAAATCTTATTTAAAGATATCTTCACCATTGATTGGAAGTTGTTCAAGTCTTTATTTTGAAAAACCAAACGATCAAAACAAAGATTTGCTTTCTGTAATATTTGGGTTAAATTATGCTAATCAAACAACAAGTGATAAAGCAATTGGTGTTAGAAAATTGGATTTGTATCTTGATAATACTGCAGGCGCTATGTATGGTACAAGTTATGTTGCAGAAGATTATCCAAAAGCTGGATATTTTGTGTTGCAAGACAATATGCTTAATTCTTATGCAAGATATGAAAATATTTATGCAAATTATAAATTAAGTTTTATTGATAGTCTTGAGCTTGGTAGTATATATAATAATTTCTATCTTACAGGAGACAAAGACATAGATGAAGAAAATAAGCCAGATATTATAAGTATAGAAGGTCAAAATATAATACCATATAAAGATAACGGGAAAACAAGATATAAAATAGATGAAGCAAAGTCAGATTTTGATGTAAAGTTCACAAAAAAACCTCAAGATACAAATTCACTTGCTGCTATAAAAACAGATTTGAATATTGTAAAAGCGGATCTCATAAAATTGCCAACTATGCAATTGGTAAAAGATCCAAATGATACGGCATCTTGCCCAAGTAGTTTTATATTCTCTGTTGATGATTATGAAGCAATGGAAATAAATCTTCATGAAAGATATGACACGATTGGAGATATAGATGCAGAAAGTTTTAGAAAGCTTATATATGAGGCTATAACTGGAACAGGATCTGAAGCAATAAATATTAGTAATGTAAATACACTTATAAAAGAAAATATATTTAATATTATTAACTACTCATACAAATATCAGAATCAGCTGGAGATAGGAAATTTTACGAAAAGTTCGGAATCAAATATTACATTCTATCACTGCAGTGGTGCAACATATGCACAAGAAAAGGCACTATATGGAAAGATTTTTGGTACAAAATATACAAATCCAGAGTTCTTTGAATTGCACAGTGAAGAATTAGAGGAGTACGAAACAGAAGATGGTGGTTTCTGTCCAAGAGAACAAAATGATTTAAGTGAGGTTAGACTTACTTATAAAAAGAAAGTAGAAGATGCAGAAGGAAATGTGGAAATAAGAGACCCAGATTATTATATAGAAATATATTCATCTACTGGAGAAGATGGAAATATTAAATATAAATTTAATCTTAGGAAAACTGTTAATTCTAGATTCCCAGATGTTCCATTTTATGTACATTTTGTAAATGATAGAACTTATGCATTGGATGCGGCTGCAAATAAAATAGAATATGATGAAGATATACTTCAGCAGTATATGTATAAATACAAAATTGCTGGAACCGATATTTATTTCTTAAAACCATATTTTAGAACTTATGACATTGCAGCAACAATTCATTATAATTCAAACTTTAATCTTTCTAATATAAAAGAAGATATAGAGCATGCAATACAAAGTAATTTTAGTCTTGAGAAAGCAGAAATAGGAAAATCTGTTTCTAAGTCTAAAATTATTAAAACAATAATGAACTGTGTTGGTGTTGAATCTGTAAATATTGAATATTTTGGATATGACTACACCGATGAAGAAAATTATCCAAATGAAATGTTTGAAATATCTGCTGACTTCTATGAGATTTTATTCTTACATGAAGACGCTGATAATGAGCATGGAAAGATATTTAATTATGTACAGTACAGTGAATAAAAGTTAAATATAAATCTTTTTTCATTGGAGTATAAATGACTTTTAACACACCTAATGTTGACGACATTCTAAGTACATTAATAGGAAACAACGCTTTGGTAAACGCCCTTAAAAACAACGGGGCGCTTATCACAAAAGAACAACTTCTTAACGAGTACCATTTGTCTGTTATGAAGCAGGCTGCAATGGAGGCTAGTATTAGAAACGTTGAAGCGATGCGTGATCTTGCTGAGCTTATACTTGAAAACGAAGAGCACATTAGAAAAGAATCTATTTGGCAGCTTACCGCTGAAGAGTTTTTGTTTCCAGAAATAAGAATAATATTTGGTCTCGAAAAAGCAAATGATGAACTTTATCAATCTATTTTCTATTGTTATAAATATTGCTATGTTTCATCATTTTTCCAAAACAACGCAGAAAAATTTATTCCTCAGTGTGATATAGATGAAATAAGAGAAAATCCAGCAGCAGAAGCATTTCTTGATGCCATGCTTAAGGAATTTGATAAAATTAATAGATTACTTGAGGAAACAAAAGATTATCTCGATTATGATAAAATTCCTTGGAACTATATAGTATATCTTACACAGCTTTTAGGATTGGAAAAAGATTTATTAGATGTTGATGATTCAGAAGAAGCTTATTATAGAGAGCTTGCAAAAAATATTCTTGACATATATAGAATAAAGGGTACTACATATTCTTATGAATTGTTCTTTAATTTTATTGGTATAGATATAGAAATAAAAGAATTCTTCTTTGATAGAAGATATTTCTTTGCAAAATACCCACAAGAAAATACATATACTAACACATCAGATAAATACTCAAAGGATTTCTACCTAACAACCGTAAATCCATCATATAATTTAAATCCTGATTTTAGTACATCTGAAACAGTAACTCTTGGAGATTTTTCAAACCAAGAGAATCTAAAAGATTTTAAAGACCTTGCTGAAGAATATGGTCTAGAAGCAGTTCTTGGGTATTCAAAATATGATAAAAATGGAAATGAATACAAAGAAAGAGTATATAAATACTTTAAAACAAATTATATTTATTACTATGCCTCTGCAATGGGTGGAAGGTCGAATCTTACATCAAAACAAATAAATTCTCTTGCAAAATATTTGGATTTTTTAACTCCAATATTTGTAATGAGGGATATTAAAACTGTTGCATACACAATGAATGACGATGATTTTATTGCGTTCGATGGAGACAATGGTGATAGAAAATATGGAGCATTCATTGATGGTACATATGAAGGCTTCCAGATGTTGGATGGAGAATGCTGGGAAAGTGTTAATAAAGATCTTTATACAACAGTTTCTGATGATGGCGAAAATAAGGTTATTTATTATGCAAAGAATGGAGAACAAATAGAATATAGAAATTCATTGCCAGACTGGAATGATGTAGACACAAAGACTTTTAGGCAACCTCTTGAGTTTGGAGCTATGAGTATTTATACAAGTAGATATCTTGGATATGAGAGAAATAGTGAAATAAAAGACGGTGAGCAAACAAGTCCAAGTATACTAAAAGGAAGAAGGTTAAAGTATTATTCTTATGATGATGAAAACGGAACGGTATACAGATATACAACTCATGAAAAACCAAATACAGCAATTGATGTAACAAAAATGCCGCTAGTTATAGAAGAACCAATATATCCAAAAATTAGCTCTTTAAACGGGAAAGATTCTGTAAGAAAAGAAATAGAAAAAAATAATTATTATAAAAAAATAAAATACGTAATAAACTCAAAAGGCGAAGATGTTAACGAGCTTCTTAATAAAAGCACAAGCATTAACTCAAACAATGATGAAAATGCTATAATGTCTGAGCTTTCTAAGTGTGCTTGGAAAGAGCATTTACTTCCATACTCTATAAAACTTGTTAAAACAGCAATGTACGAACAGAAAGTTGGAGGGGCGACTGTTGGAAGTACAACTATAAAATATCCAACAGAGTTTGAAACAGATGTAGATAGAATACTTAATTCATTTAATATTGTTTTGTTTACAGCAGATAATAAAATATCTAATCCAAAAACAGAAGGAGAAAAGTATCTTAACAGTATTTATGTAAAACCTTCAGAAATAAAAAGACATCTTGTTGTTGGTGATTATTTTATAAAACAAGAAAATGGAAAATACAATGTTTATAGATGCTTTTATGATAATAAGAAAGTTTGGTATCTTACAAAACTTTTCCCAGATGTTAAAGATGGTGACGTTATTATAAAAAATCAAAACAACAGAATTCAATTAAGTGGAAATTTTAGAACAGAAAGAAGCGTAACTAATGCTTTAAAGAACTTTTTCCCTATTTGCATGAGGGGAGAAGTAAAAATAGATAGATATTCTCATTTGTACAAAATAAATGAAGGCTCTGGAGGTGGATATTATTATGCACCAGCTCAGGTTTATACAGAAATATTTGGGGAAGATATTAGCAAGCCAAATGGATTAGTAGCTATACCTAAGCTTTCAGAAAATGTACCTAATCCTAATGGATGGTATGAAGGTGATAAACAATATATAGGAAAGACATTTTTCGAGGGAAATAGCATATCATATGACAACCCAACAGAGTTAGATATTTCAAATAACAGAAGATATATTTGTTTCTGGGATAGGCAGGTAGGCGATCTCATTATTGATGAATTTGACGGAAAGCTGTACGAAGTTTGCAATTATGGACCTAGAGGACTTGTAGAAATAAAGTTCAATGGCTCAATAAAAAAATGCAATTTTGACGAAAACGGCGAATTGACAGAAAATAATGGAAAAGACGGATATGCTCTTTTTGAACATGATGATTTCTGGAAAGGCTATGATGAAGAAGGCGATGCCGATGATTTTATAGGATACAATAATGAACATATAATAAATTGGTTCAATCTTGGAATTTATGGCTATAAGTGGCATAGACCAATAAAATTTTTTACAGACAAATTATATGACTCAAGTCTTAATGACGAAGAGGTTTCTCCAACTGATATTTATTATAGATATCGAGATGAAGAAACTGGAGAAGTGAAAAAAAATGTAGAAATAAAAAACGATTATGAAAACTTTGACACTGCATGCCCAATATCAAAATATAGTTTATTTGAATCTAGATATGATACTAGAGGGTATTCTACGTTTAAAAAACTTCTCTTAAAAGATATTTGGGATAAAACATTTGAAAGCTTCTCTGAGGATTTAAAAAATAATTTTATTAGAGCCATTATAGATGTAAGCAAACCAAGGGATGATAATCCAGAAACATATCCAAAACCAATCGAAGGATATAATACAGAAGAATTATTTACAAGATTTTATGGTCTTATAATTAGAGATGTAGAGACAATTACTGAAGCAGATGCTTCATATGAAGCACTTATAGAGATGTTAAAATCAAGTATCTCTGGAGAGGAGTATGAATTAAACTCAACTAACTCAGATACAGTTGGTGATTTTTATAACTTATTAGGTATTGAAGTAGACAGAAAAACTGGAAAATTAATAGATATTGGTTTTGGTGATTGGAGAGGTTTTAATAATAGAAAATTTGATGAGTATTATAATTATAAAACTAATAGCTGGGAGACTAGAGATACTGTAGTGCGTGCGCTTGAAAACGATACAAGCGGATTGGTTTACACAAATTATAGAGTTATAGATATTAATAATAATATTTGTGCAAAGGCGCGCTATCAATTTAGTGAAGAAGCTATTTTTGATGATTATAACGAATATACATCTCCAATTTATTTGATGTATGAACTTCTTAAAAGCTGTAAGGAATCTGAAGAAAAAGAAGACGCATTTTTAAAGAACTATTTTTATGAAGAACTTCTTAAAAGATATAGAGAAGCATTTTTGTCAGACGAAAATGGAATGAAAATTGATTCAAAAGATTATGGTTTGTTCCAGGGATTGCCTCTTACAATTGAAAAATGGAATGGCAAGGGTGGAAAATTCGCTGCTCCAAGAGCATTAAATTCTCAATTTTTAAATGAAGGGTCTGATAATTTTTCATCAACAAAAATACCTTTAAAGTCTGTTACTTTTAGAAAGAACAATAGTATTAAAATACCATTTGAATTAAAAAAAGTGGTTGGAAATCATACAATAGTTACTCTTAATAAAAAACCATCTACAGATATAATATTTGAAATTAGTTTTAGTGATTGGTATTATAATTCTAGAGAAATATTTGGCGTTAATAATGTAAGAGATTTTAACGGTAGATTAATTTATGGTGAAAGTGCCGACGAAGCAATTGCAGAGCTAAGAGAAAATTACATAAAATGTTTTTCTCCAATTATTACTATACCTAAAGGAAATGACTATTTTAAATATTTTAAAAAAGAAATAGAAAAAGATTATAGTAATAATTATAATTATAATATTTATTACAAAAATGGAAATAACAAGACGCCTATTACTTCTATAGAGCAAGGTGTTGTTAGTATATATTATAATGGAAGCTGGGTTGATTGGGAAAGTGAGACAGATAATAACAAAAAGAAGAATTTTCTAAAAAACGTTTTTAATAACTCTATAATAGAAATTATAATAAATGATACTTCAAAAAATACATACTTAACTAAAAAACGTTTTGAAGAAACTGATATAGATAAAAACATTGAAGCGTTAAGTGACTGTTTTAATAAAGAAGAATTTTCTATTAACAGAGATACTGGTAATAGTGCAGGATATATTTCTCTTAAGTATTTAAAACATAAATTTAAGGATAATTATATCTCAGTTCCTAATAGCCTTGATTGGATAAAAATAAAAAATGGTAAAAGAAATGAATATACATCTTATATAGATGATAGAGAAGTTGCATCAAAAAGTATAAATACTTCATTGCTTGAGGAAGGAAAATTTAGTAATTCCAGAATTGAAAACAAAATTGCCGCAAAAAGTAGTGGCGGTGGAAGAGCCGTTATAGATATTGAGAGCGGAAACATTATAGAAGACACAACAATTACTTTTTTGAACTCAAAAGACAAAAAAATATCTAGAAACGTAAAATCAATAAAAAAAGATGGAGTAGATATAACAAATAAATCAAAGCTTATTGATAACAATAAAGATATATTCGCTTCTAGACTTATTGATGAAAAAGGAAATATAAAACTAAAAATTAAAAATTTGTCTTTAAGTGATATAAAAGAAGTAGTATTTACATTTAGACTTTTGTTTGTAAAATTAGTGACAAGAATTTTGAATGTAAGTATAAAGCCTAGTTCTAAATATATTTGGGCTAGAAGAAAAATACAGAATTTACATACAACAATTAATGAAACAATTATATGTAACATTAATATTAGTAGAGTTGTAAACATAATAAATTCTGTGTTTGTTAAATTAGTTGCTAGCAAAGAGTATTTATATAAAGCAATACATTTTGTTGGAAATGCAATTAACGCTAAAAAACAAATAGATTATAGGTTTACTTGGGTAAGAAGAAAAGTTAGAAATATTGACTTTTCATTTAGGCATGCAATCGAAGCAATATTTTTCTGCGGAAGAAGATTTTTCATTGGCAATATAAATGTTCTTTTATACCCTATAACAAATAAAAGATGGGTTGGTAGAAGTTTCATTGGCAATATAAATGTTCTTTTATACCCTATAACAAATAAAAGATGGGTTGGTAGAAGTTTCATTGGCAATATAATAACAAAATTATCTCAAATAATTGTAAAAACTGTTTGCGTCAACAGGGTTGTAAAAGCAAAAGAATTTGAAGTTATAAACAAGTCTGATATAAAAGTAAAGAACACTCAAGACAAAAACACGCTTAATAGAGATATTAGAGTATTTAGCATTAATAGAGAGAATTTATCAAAAGATTGGACTTTTGACAAAGAAAATGGCACATTGTTAGATATTATAAGAAATATGGAGTATTTCCGCGGATATACGATATCTCAATTTTATGATTGGGTACTTGGTGATGCGAGCGAGTATTATTATAAAACAATAGACGAAAACGTACGGGTAAAAAAATATAAAATATATAATATAAAAAGAAAATTTGAAGAAACAGTAAAAGAAGTAAAAATAAATACTTCTTGTAGAAGATGGGCAAGATTTAAAATTAAATATGAAAATCATAATATAAATTCAAGAAATAATGCTTCAATGGCGCTGTTAGAAAGATGGCACAAAGGAGAAGAAAATGGCGAATTTAAGATGGTTCTAATAGAAAGTTAAACTAAAAGGAGAAAAATATGATTACAGCATATGCAGTAAAAGATATAAAAGAAAAATTACAGGAACTTGCAAATAACAATGGAACAGGATGGGGTCTTGATGATGGTAAAACATCCACAGATGGTAAACCTATAGCACAAGCTCTGCCAGGCTTGTTTGTAGTTTTGTATAGAGTTGTTTCTAATCCTAAAGAAGGTTCTATGGAAATAAATGATTCTTTATTAAATAGGACTGGCTTTAAGGCAAATATACTGGCCGTATCTACAAGAATACCAGGCGGAACTAGCGTAGACAGCAATAATGGTGGTATTTGTTTGGGTTCATCGATTGACAATGGGGAAGACCACGTAATAAAATTCCCTTCAGTTCCTTTTACTGAAACAAAATCTTTAATAACAGATCCAAATGATGGTGGAGATGGATACATAAAGGCAAATAAATTTGCAATTGTAAAAGGATTTACTGTGACAGTACCACAAAAAATACTTAATGATCAGGCACAAGAAGTATATAAGTTTGTTTTGGATACAAACACTGACGTTCAGGTTTTATTTGAGGGCGATATAGGAAACGAGCAAACAATCGAGCCAGATAACAGTTTTGCTCTTACAAATATTTCTATAACTTTTAGTTAATTATGAAGGTAATAAAGTCTAAAGTAATTAAAACCGAAAAGCAGGAAGAGTTGGATGAAAATGGTAATATTGTTTCTTATACAATAATATCTCTTCCTGCTATTGGGGATAACGATAGTTTATTATTCTCAAAAAATATTTTTGTTATATCACATTCTCAAAGAGAAGGATTGGCAATACCGATGGAGTTATAAAATGCTTAAAGATTTATTTAACAAAATAAAAGAAAAAGAACAAAACAAAGACCCTATTGCAGTTTCTATAGCCGATGGGTATGTTGATATAAAAGGATACAAGGTTCATGAAGATGGCACAAGGGAACTCATTTATCACGATACTGGGGATAATGTAGTAACAGACTGGATGCGTCATGCCATTATTTCACTTCTTGGCGGTTATATTTATTCTAAATCTGGAAACGCTGGTAATGTTAAAAACGCTATTGGTATTTCTAGACCTTTAGTTACTGGTGATGCAGATTTCGAAGATGGAAAAAATTATGATGGGTACATCATTAATGGTGCACAATTTTTGGACACGGACGCAAGAAAAAATATTGCTACTGGAAAAATAGCACTCTCAACAGAACAAAGTGATTATCCATATTTAATGTATCCAACAAAAATTTTATTTGGAACTGGAAAAGAATATGCATCATTTGATGCACTTTCTGCAGAAAATTCCGTAGTTAACCAAAACTGGTATAACGACATAGTTTCTGAATATGGTGGCATTCAAAATGCTTCAAGTACATTTAATAACAATATAGGTTTTAAAAATAACAAGTTTAGTGGAACTATTGCCAACAATAAACACTCTGGAATTGGTGCTGTTGTGCCTTGTAGAACCGTAAACGATCCAGATACAACATCTTCTGTTATTCCATCATCTGCGACAATGGCTAAAAACTATAATGTTGTTGGAGCCATTAAAACTCCATATAATGGAGATACCGCTACTAAAACATATTTAATGCCTTCTATTTCTGAAGTTGGAAAACTTTTAAAACCAGAGTATAGAGGAATTGGAAGACCTTGCTTTATATATTTTACAGAGCATAAAAATCTTGCAAGTGCATCTTCTGAAATATTTTTATCTAAAGATGCTTCTGCAGAATTTCTTAGTAAGATTACATTTAAAGTAGTAATGCCAGCGCAAAATGCAACTAATAATGCAATTGGTGCTTATTATCCATATAATGGATATACACTTAAACAGATGGGTCTTTATAATGATGCATATCTTGATCCAACTATGGGTGGTACCGCTTCTGGATACGCATATTCAAATATGAGTTGTGGTATGTTGTTAGCATTAAAAAATATTACAAGTTTTACAAAAACTGACGATAATGAAATGACGATAACTTGGACATTAACAATATAAAATAAAACGAAAGGCTGCCAAACGGCAGCCTTTATTGTTTTATAAAATACCTTTCCTATATAAAGTTAAGTTTATAAAACTTTAGAGGAAAAGGATGAAAACATTATCTTACGGTGACGAAATTGAAAATGCAGAAGTAGGTACTTCAAATCTTGAATTACTTATAAGTGATGATAAACTTAGTGCAAATAGTGTAAACAGAATTCTTCAGAATCTCTACGAAGACAATGAATACAATTATACATTAATACAAAATCTTATAAAAAATATTTATGGTAGAGAAGATGGCATATTGCCAAATGTACTTGAAGAGTTTAAGGAAATAAGAATTCTTGAAAGTGGTACTGGCAAGAGTTACTTCAGAGTCCCATTTGGTGGTATAAATATAATGCAACCGCATTATAAAGATAATGGTCTTTCACATGGTCTTTCTTATAGTGGTGAAGAAGGTAGTGACGAAAAGAAAATCGTAAATTCAGAATTTATAGATGATGGGTTTGACACTTATACCATTTTTAATAAACCAAAGTTAGGACTTGCAAAAAGACAGATAGCAGATTATATAAATCTTGATATTGCAGACCTTGATAACAATATTAAAATCTACGCAAAAAAGTTTGATAATCCATATCAAGTAGGTAATTCTCTTATTTATAGAGTTGCAGATAGCTCTCAAGGACGTGCAGAAATTGAAGCTTTCGGAAAAGATGGTGGACGTAATGTACTTGATCAAAGTGTAGAGGATTCAGAAACTCCATTTAGCAATACACTTGATAAATTAAAATATCCATTTGTTGGATATTATGTTTCTATAACAGAAAACACAGTTGGAGCAATAGATTCAGAAATATATAAAGCAAATACAGAAAGCTCAAATTTTCCAAATCTAAAAAAAGATACAACTTGGGTAATAGTATTTAAAGAAAAATTTCATACAGTAACAGATGCAGAAAATTATCCTATATCAATCAGCTTTAAAGAAATGATTAAGAACGGCGATAATGTTTCTTATAGAGATGTTAGTAGTTATTTACCTGCAATAAGTACATTTATTGATGCTTCTGATACTGGAAACCAAGAAGACCAAATAAATACAATCGTTTCAGATATAAATGTTTCATATAAAGATTATTATTATGCTGAAAAAATAAATGTTGAGATTGGTGATGCAGACGCAACAGTTTCATACCCAGCATTAAGTATTACAAGTAAAATAAATTATATTGATTTAACAGATAAAGTAAGAGTATCATTAGATGGTTCTAATCCAATAGATGGCGATGGGGCATTTAAAGGATATTATTATAATAATAGTTTTATAAATCATTTTATTAAAACCGAAAAAGCAAAATATCAAAATTATTATTATGATTCTATTTCTTTGCTTACTGGAATTTTCTCAAAATATAGCTCATATGTAGTAAACGAAAACCTTTCTAAAAAAGAATTCTCATTAGAGGAAACAATAGAAGTACCACAACCAGGAACACTAGAGTTAGGTAAAGAGTATCAATATTACATATATTTAAATATGGATCTTGATGAAAAATATGATACTGGTAGCGCTAGACAAAATAAAAATGTATCTACTTCTAAAATGTTTGGTGCTGTTTTATGTGATAATATTAATGAAAAATTTACAAATACAGATATATATAAATATGTTATTAAAAAGGATTTAAGAAGTAAACCTATTGCTTTATTTAGAGTATTTGTAAAATTTAGAAAAAATGATTCTGGAACAACAGGTATTGAAATAACAAGACAAGAACTTTTAAAACCATTGTTAGACCCTAATAAAATTAATACAAGAAGAGCCGATTTAAATAAATTAATTGTAGATACAAACACAAAAATACAAAATCAATTTTATTACTCTGATAAAGGTGTAAATAATTATAGGGTGTCTGACAGATCAGACGTTAATGTTATTGATGAGAATGGAAACGCACTGGAAGAAAAGGCACCAATAGATTGGATAGCCAACCCAGAAATGCACAAAAATAGCAATGCTGGAATCAAAAACGGAACAGAGGAAACAAGAGCAATAAAAGCTTGTGTATCTGAAGATAGAATTAGTTTTTCGGACGTTAAAGACGATAATACAAATGAAGCAATAGCTGTTGGTATAGATGATGTAATAGAAACATTCGCTCCTTATATTTATAATCATTCTCAAGATGGTCTTACAAAAGAAGTTATAGCAAATGTTTATGGTAAGAGGATAAAGCTTCTTAAAGATAGAAAACTTAGGATAGAGCAGCAACAGTCAAGTGGTAATTATAACGACCTCAATCTTTTTGAAATTACAGATAATGGTTTGTTGTTTAAAAGACATGAGGGAACAGAGACTATAGATGGTACAACTTCATATAAAGTAAAAAATTATTTAGAATTAAAAAATACTAGTGAAAATGTTGTAACTTCAGAAATTAAAGCAAGAGATACTGGAATATTGTTTTCTACAGATGTATACAAATCAGATGAGGGTGAATTAGATGAAAACGAAAAGCCAGTAGATAAAAATAATTATTTTAAACTTTATGCAAATGATAATAAAACTTGGATAAAGGGTGTTTCTGGCAAACTTGAAATAGCTGCAAACAAAGTGTTTAAAGACAAGGCTGATATCGTTCTTGAAAATGAGCCAATACACTATTATGATTTTAGTGCTATTTATGCAAATGAATTATCAACTGGTGGAGTATCTGGTGATGACAATAATGATAAAACACCAATTGACACAAAAGACAATGGAAAAGGCTCTAAATATTTAAGGCTTCTTGGCAATTTTATAATTGGAGATAAAACAGAGAATGAGTCAAAAATTATTAATAATACACCATATGTAGCTATATTTAATACAGATACATTCCTAAAAGGAAAATTAAATGTAACTGCATTAAATGATGTAGATAATGTAAGTAATTTCTCTAGCTTTACAATAGAAAAAGATAAAATATTTTCTTCTAATTATAATGATTTCTGGTTGAATGGTAATTATAAAGCAGAAAAAAATACCACAGAAGGAAGATATAGTCTTAGAATAAGAAATAATGAAGGTTTTGAGTTTAAAAAAATAAAAGCTGGCTCTAATAATAATAACGCTGCTAATGAAGCAAGTACATTAAGATTAAACGATAATGAAGTAATTTTTACATATAAAGACACAAGTGTTTTTAATGGAAAAAATCATTACTTCAGACTTTGGAAGGACAATGCTCAATTATATTTAACAGATAAATTTATAAATGATTTTTCTGTGTTTACTGATGAAGATGGAAGAAAATATAATAGAGTTACATTTAGTATAGATTCTGGAACAACTGGCGGAGCATTTATATTACAAAGAAAAGAAATAGGCGGTCTTTCAAACACAAAAATGCTTGCTAACTTTGATATGTCAGTTGTAGATTCTGACAGTGTTTATATTGGCGGCATGCCATTAAATTATCAAAATGAAGATTTTGTTAATAAATATTCACAAAAAAAAGGTGATTTATTTGTAAGTGGCAAAACAACTCTTGGGATAAAGAATGTTAGTAAAGATGGAGAAACGGCCAGTGAATTAAAAAATACTTTGCAGGTTTACGGAAAAACAATTATTGGTGGAGAAAAGGTTTCATCTGGTTATAATGAAGAAGGTATAGCTATTGATAAAAATAGAAACCCTTTAAAATATAAACTTTTTGTTGGTGGAATAGCAACTTTAAGAGGAAATCTTACAGTAACAGATGCCACAGAAATTCATGGAGAATTGATAGCAGAATCAAATGTTACATTACATGACGATCTTGAAGTAACTGGAGTAACAGCATTAGAGAGCACTTTAAATGTTAAATCTCCAACATATTTTAACTGCAAAAAAGACTCAAATGGTGATTTTATAATATCTCCAGGAACTGAAACAGTTGCTGGTAAAAATGTTTATTTAAATGATGATTTAGTCGTTTCTAATCAAACAGCTATAAGCAACAGTACATATGTTTATGGTATTACAAGATTTAATTATGATAAAACAACAGGTGAGCAAACACCAAACACAAGCACCACAGTTAAGGGTTTAGTTGACATTAAAGATGCACTTTATGTAACTGCAGATGCAACAGTTGGTACAACACAAGCCCCAAGAGAATTAAAAATATATGGTAATGCTATATTTAATAGTGAATTTTCTACTAATAATAGCTATATAACAACAGTCGACAAGAATGTTTATATTAAAGGGCAATTAAGTAATATCGGAACAACAACAGTAAATGGAGTCTTAAATATAGGGCTTTCGGCTGGCGAAAGTATAACGAAAAATTATACTGCTATTAACAAAGACCAAATAACAGTAACTGGTAATGACGCTAACGATGTTACAAAGATTAAAGGTGGAGCAATTACTTGTTCTTACGTTCAAACAAATTCTTCTAGAACAAAGAAAAAGAATATTGTTCACTCTGAAAGAGATGCTGTTAAAGCAATTAATGATATAGAAATTGTAGACTTCTTCTATAAAAATGACAAAGATGAAAAAAATCAGAAAGTCGGATTTATCGCCGAAGATACAGATTCTATATTCTCTACAAACAAAAAAGATTGTATGGATCATTCAAACTGTATTGGTATGTTGCTTAAAGCTGTTCAAGAGCTTTCTGCAGAGATAGAAGAACTCAAAAAGAATAGATAAATTTAAAGCCCGCTAAACAGCGGGCTTTTTCATTCAAAAAAGTTAAATTTATTAGGAGACGCATAATGACTTTATTGAATCAAATTCGCGTTTATTCTGGAAAAGAAGTTTTAAACGAAGACGCACAAAGCATGACTGATAAAGCAAAAAAAGAGATAGAAAATAGAAAGAAGGCTAAAAAGCCTGTTACTTTGGAAGATTTTAAGCCAGTTGTTGAAAAAATGAAGGGCTGGTCTACAGAGAAAATCAATGATTGGATTGAAGCACACAGAAAAGGTACAAAAGCAAATTCAGAATCAAATTATGTACCTTGGTCAGATGAATCACTCGATATGCTTAAGAAAGCTCTTGAAGAGTATGGTTTTGACTTTAAGGCAGGAGAAGTAGATTCTAGAAACTTTTCACCAGCAAACAGAAGAAAGGTAGGTAGTAATGCTTACGCTTACCAAGACAAAATAAATAACAAGAATGCTGCAAAGGTATCTGTTCTTAAAGTACTTGGAACTCTTGGTTGGAAAGACGGTAATAATGGTCTTTCTATTACTGGTATTCCAAAAACACTTCATACAGAAGCAGAAATCAAAGCAGTTCTTA
>Ga0310697_10001743_pt1 | contig 24464 bp, 25 predicted proteins | sample 172DNAGHGlowgp2_FD_203883 | JGI IMG/M metagenome (GOLD analysis project Ga0310697, IMG submission 203883) | Sheep rumen microbial communities from Palmerston North, Manawatu-Wanganui, New Zealand - 1728 DNA GHGlow gp2 (v2) (version 2) | ecosystem: Host-associated > Mammals > Digestive system >...
TTATTATTAAATTCGAATTTTTTTCATAAAAAAATTTTAATTATAATTTTCTAAAAACAATAAAAAATTTGCAAGTTTAGAAAATTTATTTTTTCTTCTAAATTGCAAATTTCTCCTAATCTATATCATTTAATTAATGTTATATATTTCTTTTTATATTACTCACTATACTGTATAAATGTTCTCTATATTACCTATTAAATAAAGTGGAATATTAATTAGCCACTCTTCTCACCAGAAAATAATTGCTCCATTCTAGTATTTTTTTCAAAATTTATATATGCAAAATTTTTATAATATTTTTCGCCAAATTCTTTCATAAGCCATGTTTTTCCAACTTGTCTTGCCCCTCTAATAATTAAAGGTTTTTTATTTTTATTATTTTTCCATTCTATAAGTTTTTCAATTTGATTTCTATACATTAAACATCACTCCTGTTTTTATGTAATATATCATACTTAAATTATATTATCAAAAATCACAAAAGTCAAACGACTTTTGTGATAGATTTCACATTTTTCGTATGACTTTTAATTCATCTCTCCCTACTTCCTTCTGTTATTTTCGATTGTTATATTGTGCATCAAAATCAATCAAATTATATCTGTAACATTATTATCTTGATTCATTTGTTTCAACAGAATTTGAAATTATATTTGTATTATTAGAATTATTTATTGCATCAGATGTATTATTTACAACATTAGTTGAAGAATTTGTATTTAAACTACTATTATCAGTAGTTGTGTTCCTTTTATTATCATTTGTGCTATTAGTATTAGTACTTGTATTTGTGTTTGTTGTATTTTCATTAGTATTATTTGTTGAATTAGTATTTTCAGTAATATTATTTGAAGTTATATTATCAGTTCTTTGTGGTTCAGTAGCATCAATATCATCAGTAATTCCTTTAATAATTTCAGTCACATTATCTTTTATTGAAGTATTATTTTGGCTTTCTCTATATTCTCCACCTGTATGTCTGCTACATAGATCAGGACTAGTAAACCATAGGAAATATTCGGTATATGTATTACTACACCCCTCTCTTGCCCTCTCTCCTGTTTCAGCACATATTTTACATTCAGTAATTGCAGATGGTTTATTAAATTTTGCACTTTTTAAACCAGTATGTATTCTTGACATTACATTTGCCCAAATAAGACCAGCAGGGTTTCTTTGATTAAAATTTATACTTTCATTTATATCAAATCCATACCAAGTAACTGCTGTATAATATGGTGTAAATCCACAAAGCCATCTATCATAATTTTCATCTGTAGTACCAGTTTTTGCTGCTACATCTACTCCAGAGATTTTACAATAAGTTGCTGTTCCATTTTGACCTAAAACAGGTTGAGTTAATATTTCTTTCAATATATATGCGACTTCTTTTGAAAAAACTTTTTTACTTTTTTGATTTGATTTTACTAAGATTTTGTTATTTTTTCTTACTATTTTATTGTAAAATGTAGGTTCAATATATTTACCATCATTTGCAATCGTTGCATATGCTCCAGCCATTTGAATAGGACTGATTCCTTTTTCTAGTCCACCAAGTGATAATGGTAAACTATTATCTTTTTCAGTTAATGTTGTCACTCCCATTTTTTCTAGATATTTTATAGAAGATTTAGGTGTTAATTTTTCCATTATTTCAACAAAAGGAATATTTTGAGAAGATTCAACAGCTCTTCTTACAGTTATTTTTCCTAGACTTTTGCTATAGTCTGTTGGATGATAATTATTTTCAAAATCTTGCTCTGAATCATCCAAAATTGTTGCTGCGGTAATTATTTTTTTATCAATTGCAGGTGCAAGTACTGCAATTGGCTTAATTGCTGAACCTGTTTGCCTTATACTTTGTGTTGCACGGTTAAATGAACGAGCTTTTGTTTTTTCTCCTAAACCTCCCATACATGCTACGATATATCCTGTTTGATGGTCTATTATTACCATTGCAGCTTGAGATGTATCTTTTCCATTTTTAGAATATAATTTATATTTTGTTTTTTCAAACTCATTTTCTGTTTGCTTTTGAATTGCTGTATTTTGATTGCTATAAATCGTTAAACCAGCCATATTTATATAGTTAGTAGCAAATATTTCAGAAATATTATATTTATTACAGATATCTTCTGTAATTTCTGTAATTAATGCATCAGTATGGTAAGAATATACACCATTATCAGAATTAATTTCACCTTTCTTAAATATTAATCCTTTTTCTACATTTTGTATTGCTAAATTATAATCACTTTCATTTATATAGTTTAATTCTTTCATCTTATATAAAACAATTTTAGTTCGTTTATTTATTTTTTCACTATTATCTGAAGAAAATGGATTATAAGAATTTGGTGAATTATTAATTCCTGCTAAAAAGGCACATTCTTCTAATGTAAGGTTTTGAGCTGATTTGCTAAAATAATATTGTGATCCTGCTTCGACCCCATATATACTAGGTCCAACATATATAGAATTTAAATATGTATCTAATATTTCATCTTTTGAAAGACAAGTTTCCATATTCCATGCTTTCCACCACTCATTTATTTTTCTTTTAATACTATCTGTATTATCCCCAGTAATATTTTTAACTAATTGTTGTGTTATTGTACTTCCACCATAAGAAGATGACCCAAAATGAATTATATAAGAACCGATTGCGGCAGCTGTTCTTTTAATATCTACGCCATGATGTTTATAAAATCTTTCATCTTCAATTGCAATATATGCATTTTTTAGATTCTGTGGAATTTTATCATAATCTATAGTTTGTTTTTTCTTTTCACTACCTAGTTTTGCAATTGTTTCTCCATCTGTGTCTACTACTATTGAATTTTGGTTTAATGACATATCCTTAGCTAATATTTTCCATCTATATGTATTTATTCCTATTTTAATGCCAAAAAATAGAATGATTATAAATATACAAAAAAATATAAAAAATAGTAATTTATGTTTTCTTTTAATTCTTTTAATATTTTTATTTAATTTTTTCAAAACTTTTTTATCTCTTTTTGAAATATTTTCTTGTTTATTTATTTCATCAGCTTTTTTTTGCATATCTCTAACAGCCTTTGGAAGTTCATCATCTTTGAATTTGTGTTTATTCATAATATCACATTCTTTCTAAAAAAATGTTTTAATGAATTATAACATAAATATATGAAAATTTAAACCCAAACATTGCACAAAACTTTTTTTTGATATATAATCATTTTGAATTGATAATAACGGAGTGTGATACATATGATAAATAGAACGGAAAACCCTAATTTTATAAATGCCTTTTTAGATTATTCAACTACTATTTTAAATAAATCGCCTAATAGTATAAAAGAATATAACTATGATTTAAATATGTTTTTTAAATTTATTAAAATTCATTTTAATATGACAAATGAAACTGAATTTAGTCAAATTAATATAAATGACTTGACAATTGAAACAGTTAAAAAAATTAAAATTGATGATATACATGCATTTCTTGGATATTTAACTTCAAACTTTAATAGTAAATCTGCTACAAGAGCCAGAAAAATTTCTACAATAAGAATATTTTTTAATTATTTATGTCAAGATGCTAGTGATGATTTTAAATTAAAAAATAACCCTGCTATAAACTTAAGAACGCCTAAAAAAGATAAAAGATTACCTAAATATTTATCTCTAGATGATAGCAGAAAACTTTTAGAAGCTGCATCTGATGAAGATAATAGAAATTATGAAAGAGATTATGCTATTACTACTCTATTTTTGAATTGTGGAATGCGTTTATCAGAATTAGTTAGTATAAATATAAAAGATATTGATTTTGAAGAATATAAATTAAATGTTGTTGGTAAAGGTAATAAGGAAAGAACAATTTATTTAAATAATGCATGTATGAAAGCTATTAATGAATATTTAGAAGTTCGTGGTAAAATAAATGCAAAAAAAGACAAGAAAAATTCGGATAATGCACTATTTTTATCTGAAAGAAAAGAAAGAATTAGTAATAGAACAGTTCAATATATTGTAGATAAAGAATTAACAAAAGCTGGATTAGATTCAAGAAAATATTCTGTTCATAAATTAAGACATACTGCAGCTACACTTATGTATCAATATGGAGAAGTTGATATTCGTGCTTTACAAGAACTTCTAGGACATGAAAGTATATCTACTACAGAAATATATACACATGTTAATAATGAACAAGTAAGAAGTGCTGTAGAAAGAAATCCATTAGCAAACATATAAAAAATGCCCAATTTATAATAAAATTGGGCTAATTTGTTCTCCATCTAAGGCAAATTTAATCGTTCTTATAATATATTCTGCATCAAATGTAATAGAACGTGGCTTTGTAATTGGATTACCTTGTCTAAATGGTACAAAATAGTAATTGTTTGTATTTAATAATTTTCCTATATTTTCAGCATTTCCGGCTTAATCCATTTATAGTGGCAGGTGCTATAACTAAAGGTTTATTATTTCTTAAATGAGATATTGCAGCCATAAGAGCTGGGGTATCTATAATATTACAAGCTAATTTTGCTATAGTATTTCCGTGAACATGGTGATATAATCATAATATCGGTTAAATTTTTTCTACCGATAAATTCAGCTTTTTGAATTGTATGAATAATTTTTTTTCCTGTAATCTCTTCAATTTCTTTTATAAAATCTTTTGATTTACCATATCTAGTATTGAGTTTATAACAATTAAAAGACATAATTGGAAAAATTGTTGCATGTTCTTTTATAACTAATTGTTTTATTTTAGGTATTATATTTTTAATAGAACTAAAAGAACCAGTAAGTATAAAACCAATTTTTACCCCATTTAATTCCAAATTTAATCATATCCTCCTTTCATATTACAATTTATATATTATAATATGAAAATTAGTCTAAAAATGTCTTTTTATTATAGTTGTATCTTTTTTCTTTTCTTAGGAGTTTTCTTTTTGAAATTCTAACTTGAAAAAATGAAATTATTACTAGTAGTATTAATAACAATATTAATGTAAATTTGTTTTTTAGTATATTAACAATATTTCCAAACTTTTTAATTTTTAATATATATTTTCCTTCTATTTGATCAAATGAAATTTTTTCTAAATCTTCATTTTTATTGTTGTCACCTTTAGTTTTATATTTCAACCCATCTTCCTCTTGAATTATTTGCGTAATTCTATGTGTATTGATAATTCCATCTGTATTAAAGGAAATTATATCTCCAATATTTAAATCATTTTGTTGAACATTTTTTACTAAAATTGCATCTCCTGTCATTATTGTTGGTTCCATGCTTTCAGAAACAATTACAAAGCTTTTAAAACCCATAATATTTGGAGTTTTATTTGGATCATTATATTTTTTTATAACTAATATAAAATTAAAAATTGTTAAAGGAATAATAATAATACAAACTATAATGCTTATTACTTTTTGAATTATAAACATATTCCTACCAGATCTATTAAATTTACTTATAGTATACACTTACTTCTCCCTCTTTTTCTTTTGTACTATTAATATATCATATCATTTAATTTTATACAAGAATATATTTATTTGTAATTAAAATGTAATATTTTAAATGATTTACTTTATAGAGATTTCAAGATATAATATAAATATATAAATATGTTAGGAGGAAATAAAAATGGATCATAATATTCTTATTATATCTGAGAAAGAACAAAAGGCTTATCTTCCCTATAAATTTGAAAATGTTGAAAAAATTTATAAAAATTCTGAAGGTGAATATAGTTCAATACAAGATGTTATTGAAAAATTATTTATTGTACCTTTAAATAAATTTCAAAATGCATCTTTTTCAAGATTTAGAGAAACATTTAATTTAATGTTACATAAAGAAAAAACTTCCATTATTAAAGCATTTGATTTAGCTACTGAATTAATGTTTAAATATAATTTAAATCCTATAATTATTGCAGCGTGTAGGAATATAGATGAATTAGACATTTATTTGGATTGTTTAGAGGAAAATGAAGTTTCAGATTTTAAGTGTTTTGAAATAAGATTTGAAGTAAATCCTGGTTTATATAAAAAAACAGCAAAAGAATTCTATTTTTAGAAATTTTTTATATAATAATATATATTTTTTTGTATACAATAAATATATGAATCAAATATTAGTTACAAAAATAAAAAATAATTCATATAAATATATTTTTAAAATACAATTGTTAATTTCATTAACTATAATGATATTTTTAATATGTATTTTGTTCAATTATTTTTATTTATTAAAGAAAAAAGAACAAATATCTTTAGAAATCATTGGTGATTATAATATATATAAATTATATGCACAAAATTCTAATGATATTGTAATAAAAAATGATAATAATATTTTTGGTATTATTGAAATTCCAAAAATTAATATTAGTTATCCAATTTTTTCTTATTTAACAGATGAAAACTTAAAAATTTCACCATGTAAATTTTATGGAAGTACACCAAAAAACAATGGAAATATATGTATAGCAGGTCATAATTATAATAATTCTATGTTTTTTAGTAATATCCATAATTTAAATTTAAATGATGAAATTTTTATTTTTGATAATTTAAATAATAAATATGTTTATAAAGTTTTTGATATTTATGAAGTAAATAAATCAAATCTCTCCCCTATTTTTAATTTCAATAAATATAACAAAGAATTAACATTAGTTACATGTAATAATTTTAATAAAAATAGAGTTATTCTTAAAGCAAAACAATAAAAAAACAAAAACCCTTTATATTAGGTTTTTGTTTTTTAAATTAAATATTATCATATTCATTTATTTTTTTATAAGCATATACTGCTGAAATTCCAAATACAACAACTAACATTGCTATAGGAATAGAATCTTCTATACCTGTTTTTGGTAAATCAGTATTATTATAAACACTTGAATTATTTTTTGTATTAGTATTTAGATTTGTGTTAGTATTTACATTAGTATTTGTGTTTGTATTTGTATTTGTGTTTGAATTAGTATTTGTATTGTTACTTGCATTGTTTGATGTATTATTTTTTGTTAAAACATCTGTTATATCATCAAATGAATTATTATCAGCTGCGAAAACTGATGTAGAATATAATACTACCATAACACTTACTATTAAGATTGAAACTATTTTCATTAATTTGTTTTTCATTTTTAAATCTCTCCTCTACTTTCTTATTTTTATTATTCTTACATTCACACTTTATTATACCACATAATTTTTTATATTTCAAGCAAAATGTAGAAATTTATATAAAAAGAAATGATTTCTTTTGTGAATCTATTTAAATTTTATACTTAAAATTATATTTAGTCAATAGTTTTTTTGTTTTTTTATATTACAATTTAGTTACAATAATATAACAAAAAGTGTTAAACGTTAAATTTGAATAAAACAATATCCCCATCTTGCATAATGTATTCTTTTCCTTCTGAACGTATTAGCCCTTTTTCTCTTGCTGATACCATAGAACCTTCTCTAATTAAATCTGAATAAGAAACTACTTCTGCTTTAATAAATCCTCTTTGAATATCTGAGTGGATTTTACCTGCTGCTTCTGGCGCCTTAGTTCCTTTTTTTATTGTCCAAGCTCTAACTTCCGGTTCTCCTGCAGTTAAAAATGACATTAGTCCTAGCAAATCATAACTTTTTTTAATTACTTTATCTAAGCCTGATTCAGAAAGTCCAAGAGCTTCTAGCATCTCGTCTTTATCTTTATCATCTAAGCCTGATAATTCTTCTTCAATTTTAGCACATAAAGGAACAACCTCTGCTCCCTCTTTTTTTGCATACTCTTTTACTTGTAAAACCATTGCATCATTTTCTGCATTTTCAATTTGGTTTTCAGAGATATTTGCAATATACAAAATTGGCTTTACAGTAAGTAAAAACATATCTTTAACTAAAACTTGTTCATCTTCATTAAAATTAATTGCTCTTGCGGAAATACCATTTTCCAAATTATCTTTGATTTTTTCTAATAAGTTAATTTCTTCTTGAAATTTTTTATCAGCTTTTAAATTTTTTCTAGCCTTTTCTAATCTTTTATTTACTGTTTCTATATCAGAAAAAATCAATTCTAAATTAATTGTTTCAATATCTCTTATTGGATTAATACTTCCATCAACATGAACAATATTATCATCATTAAAACATCTTACAACTTCAACTATTGCATCTGTTTCTCGAATATTAGATAAAAATTTATTTCCTAGACCTTCTCCTTTGCTAGCACCTTTAACAAGTCCTGCTATATCAACAAATTCAACAATAGCATGTGTTGTTTTTTGAGGATGATACATTTCAGTTAATTTATCTAATCTTTCATCTGGTACAGGAACAACACCAACATTTGGTTCTATTGTACAAAATGGATAATTTGCACATTCTGCACCTGCTTTTGTTATACTATTAAACATTGTGCTCTTCCCTACATTTGGAAGGCCAACTATTCCTAATTTCATCTTTTACCTCCAGTGTCTTTATTTTTTATTTTTTATTTCACTTATTATTTTATTTTTAAACTCTTCTATTTCAGATATTCCTAAATCTCCTTCTTTAAATGAGCGAATTGAAACAGAATTGTTATTCTCTTCTTTTTGTCCTACAATAAGCATATAAGGTATTTTAGATAATTCTGCTTCACGAATTTTATAACCAATTTTTTCATTTCTGCTATCTACTTCTACTCTTATACCTTCTTTTAATAATTCATCTTTGATTTTGAAACAATATTCATGTTGTTTATTCGTTATAGGCAATATTCTTACTTGTTTTGGTGATATCCATAGTGGTAATATTCCTTTTGTTTCTTCTAATAAGAATGATATAAATCTATCTGATGAACCTAAAATTGCTCTATGAATTACAACAGGTCTATGAGAATCTCCATCTTCTCCTATATAGTTTAAGTCAAATCTTTCTGGTAAAGCAAAGTCAAGTTGACATGTTGGAATGGTTACATCATGTCCTAATGCTGTTTTTATTTGAATATCTATTTTAGGACCATAAAATGCTGCTTCTCCTTCAGCTTCATAAAAATCAATATTTAATTCTTTTAATATATCTCTTAATTGACTCTCAGCAGTATTCCACATTTCATCATTATCTATATATTTATCTTTGTTATTTTTATCTCTTAAAGATAATCTAAATGCAAATCTATCTCTATCAAATCCAAAATCTTTCATATAAACTTCAAAAATTAAATTTATAACTTTTCCTACTTCTTCTTTTATTTGATCTGGTCTAACAAATAGATGTGCATCATTTTGACACATTTGTCTAACTCTTTCAAGTCCACAAACAGCTCCACTATTTTCATATCTAAAATCATGAGCTAATTCTCCTATTTTGATTGGCAAATCTCTATATGATCTTAATTCATTTTTGTATATTAACATATGATGTGGGCAATTCATTGGTCTTAAAACTAATTCCTCATTATCCATTTGCATTATTGGAAACATATCATCTTTATAGTGATCCCAGTGACCACTTGTTTTATATAAATCTGTTGTTGCTAAACTTGGTGTATAAACATGGCTATATCCTAATTGCAATTCTTTATCTTGAATATATCTTTCTAAAATTCTTCTAATTGTAGCTCCATCAGGTAAATACATTGGTAGACCTGAACCTACTAATTTGTGTGTCATAAACAATTTTAAGTCTTTTCCGATTTTTCTATGGTCTCTTTGTTTTGCATCTTCTAATTTTTGAAGATATTCTTCTAACTCGCTTGCTTTTGGAAAAGATATAGCATAAATCCTTTGTAACATTTTATTTTTTTCGCTACCTCTCCAATATGCACCAGAAGATGATAATATTTTAACTATTTTTACTTTTCCTGTACTTTCTAGATGTGGTCCAGCACATAAATCTGTAAAATCACCTTGTTTATAAAAACTAATTTCTTCTCCTTCTGGTAATTCTTCAATTAGCTCTTTTTTATAAGGTTGATTTTTCATTAAATCTAATGCTTCATTTCTTGGTAAAGAAAATCTTTCTATTTCTATATTTTCTTTTATTATTTTCTTCATTTCTTGCTCAATATTTTCTTTATCTTCGTCTGTAAAAGGTTTTTCCACATCAAAATCATAATAAAAACCTTCTTCTATGGCAGGTCCAATTGCAAATTTGACATCTGGAAATAATCTTTGAACAGCTTGTGCCATAATATGTGAAGTTGTATGCCAATATGCTTTTTTTCCTTCTAAATCATCATTTTTAAATGTATGGATAACTAAATTACAGTCTTCTTTTAATTCATGTCTTAAATCAACAATTTTACCATTAACCTCACCACAGGTTGTTGCTCTTGCTAAACCTTCACTTATTTTTTTTGCAACTTCAATAACAGAAGTACCTTCTTCTACTTCTAAAATTGAATCATCTTTCAAGCTTACTTTAATCATAAAAAAACCTCCTTCATGTCCATCAAAAAACTCCCATGGACATTCTATTTATCCATAGGAGTGCTATTTACACGGTTCCATCCTATATTTTACTTAATTAACTGACTATAACGTATCTTACACGCCTAGCTTATTCACTAGGAGCTTTGAAGAGGTAGTTTTCAAATAGTTTTTCTTATGATTAGCTTCCAGCCTATGACTAATCTTCTCTTTTAAGTAATTGCTATTTTACTTTTCTCTTACTCGCATTTATCTTATGTAAATATTGTATAATTTTTTTTAAAAAAAGTCAATAGAAATTGTTTACTTTTTTTAGGTATTACTGTATAATGTTTAAGTATGCTTCCATAGCTCAGTTGGTAGAGTGCTACCTTGGTAAGGTAGAGGTCACGGGTTCAATTCCCGTTGGAAGCCCCAATAATATTTCATAAACACTTTTTATTCAAACATATTTTTTATCGCTTTTTTTCTAATTCTTTGAATAGCATTATCAACTGATTTTACAGGAGAATTTAGTTTTTCTGCAATTTTTATATAACTTTCCCCTGTCAAAAATCTATCTAAAACTTGTTTTTCAAATTTACTTAAATTTTTATTTACAGCTGTTTGTACTTCATTATAATATTCTTGTTTCATAATAGTTTCTAATGGATCTTCTATCGTTTTACTATTAAATGTATCAATTAATTCAGCACTTTCATCATCATTATTATTGTAAGCTGAATTGTTTAATGATAAATAAGTATTAAGTGGCATATGCTTTTGTCTATTTGAACTTTTTACAGCTGTAATTAGTTGTCTTTCAACACATATATTTGCAAATGATTTAAAGGAACTTTGTTTTTTAGAATCATAATCTTTTATAGCTCTAAATAACCCTATCATTCCTTCCTGAAAAATATCATCTTTTTCTGCACCAACAATAAAGTATTTGCTTGCTTTTACATTTACTAAATTTTTATATTTATCTAGTAAATAAGCCAATGCTTCTTGATCACCTTGTTTAATTTTTATTATTACTTCTTCATCTTTTAAATCTTTATATTTGTTTGTAGTAAAATATACTTTATTATTTAACATGTGTCAAATTACCTCCAAATGTCCTTTTTTGTATTATATATGCCAAAAGCGCTAATGTCAAGCTGTTTTAAGTAATTTTTATAATCCTAACTCCATTTTTAGCATTTCCCATACATCATCTGTTTCCATATCTTTTTGCCATGATCCAATTCCTGCTAGATTATTTTCTTTTACCAATGATATTTTAGCTTTTAAAGAATCAATATCTTCTATCCATATTTGTTTTTTATTACCATCTTTTGTATATTCTACATAATTTTGTTTTAAATCATTATCCCATTTTTTTTCTATTCCACTAGGGATAACATTTTCTGTATTTTTCATACTAACTGTATTACTACTTACTTTTCCATTATTATCTGTTGTCCAAACTCTTGTATAAAAAGGTATAGCAAGAACAATTTTTTCAGATTTAATTTCTTCTGTTTGTAAAAATTTATTTAAATTTAATTTAACCCAATTGTATCCAGCATTTGTTCCAGGTTCTTTACTATAAACTCCAAATTCATCATAAGCCATAAACATTATATAATCTGCTACATTGCCTATAACATTTCTGTCAAAACATAAAGACCATGTTTCACCACCATCAGGAGCAGTAACATCAACTGAAGTTACTAAGCCTATTTCTTTTAGTCTTGGAGTTAATTCTATTATAAATCTAGAAAACATATCTTTATCTTCTTGTTTCATATTTTCAAAATCTATATTAACACCATCTAATTTATATTTAACACACTTATTTATAATACTTTCAATCAAATTCTGTCTTTTTTCATAACTATTCATTATATTAGAAGTTATAGCTAAACTCTTTGTAGCTGCTTCTGCGTTTGATACAATAGCCCATACTTTATAATTATTATCATGCGCCCAATTTATATAAGCTTGTCCACTAGTTCCAATATTTTCTTCTAAATTACCATCATCATCAAGATAGAAAAACGCAGGTGAAACAACATTTACACCATCAATTTTAGTCCCAGTTCTATCAGGTGCAGAACCATATTGTGAGAAATAATCCCAAGTTAAATTTATTTTTTCAGAAATTTGTTTTTCTTCTTCCATATTTTCTCTAACAGTAAATTCGTTTTCTAATTTCTTTGTTTTTATATATCCTAATTTTCCATTTTCAGTTCTTATTTTTGTATTACCTTTATCATCTGAAGATATAACAATTACAGTATCTCCTTTTTTAATTTTATCTATAGTTTTTGCCATAAATTTTTTAGAAGATTTAACAGATATATTTGATTTCACTATTGCTTTCTTTTGTTCTCTATCAAGGGAATCCATTGTAATTACTTTTGACTTTTCATTATTTGTAATTTCAACATTAAAAACATCACTAATTTCAGATATAGGTAAATAAACATTATTATCTTTTTTTATTGCATGTGCATGAATATTCTTATTTGAACCATTTATATTAACTACATTATCATCAAATCCAATAGCTGCAATTTTCTTTTCATATGTTGTTATAATTTGATTTGTATCTTTTTCTTCATAAATATATTTATCGAAAAAATTTGCTATATCTGATTTTGATAAATATATAATATCATCTTCTATTAAAATATCATTTTTTAAATTTGAAGTAACATTATTATTATTTATAACTAAATTTATTTTTTTATTTTTATCTAAAACTAACACATTATTTAAAAACATAGCAATTATAAAAATTATTATTAATGCTAAAATTGTGAAAAATATTTTTGTAATTATTTTTTTCTTCTTTTCAATTTCATTTTTTGATATTCTTTTTCCCTTACTCATATTTACATTCTCCTTTGTTTTTTATTTATTATCAAATATTCTATAATAATCCATTTTTTCATATTCTTTTATTTCTGGTGCATCATCATTTTCTTCTTGAAAAACTTTTCCTTCAGTGTCCATATAAAATCTTTTTGTTATTACTGGATAATAATTTTGAAGATTTTCCATATAACTGTTCATTGCACTGTATTTTACTCCAGCAGCCTTTAGAAGAAAGTTTTGTAGAAAAATCGTACTTGTTTTTATATTATGTTGTTCTTGAATGTCATAATTTGCCCAAATTAAAAACGGTATTTCATAATGATTTATTTCTCTTTCCTCAAAATTATTTTGCCCATCTAAATTTGGTTGATGATCTCCGAAAAATAATAATATATATTTTTCATCTTTTTGTTTTAATTCATCTATAACATCCCTTAAAGCTTCTGATGATTCATGAATTAGTTGCATATAAACATTTTTAATATTGTCATCATTATAAATTATTTGGTTAGGATCTGGATTGTTATATCCAGTATGATTTTGGACAGTTAATACATATTCAAATACTTTTTCATTCTCATCTTTTTCATCTATTTGTCTCAACATTTCTTTGTATGTACTTTTATCTGTATAAAAGTCATTATTAAAATTATTTTCTAAACCTTCAATGTCATTCTTAAATTTAATTTTATCAAAACCCAAAAATTGATATACTTTATTTCTTGAATAGGCAAAATTTTCCCAAGGATGTATTGCAGATGTTTTATAACCTTGTGATTTTAAATTTTGTACTAAAGATGATTTTATAGGTGAAGTAATATATTGTTGAAAAACATAAGAGCCTATTGGTAGAATTCTTATTGAATTTTGCGTTAAAAATTCATATTCTACATTTGAAGTTTGTCCACCAAATGTACTTGAATACATTGTACCACTTATTACATTTTCTTCTTTAGAAAGTTTTGTAAAATATTCTATAGGATCTGCATATCCATCTTTGTATAAATTATAATAATCACAAAATGATTCATTAACTATAACAATAATATTTGGTTTATCTTCTTGACTAATATTTAAAGATGATGTTTGTATTGCATAATTTTTTTCGTAATCTTCTAATATACTTTTAAGCTCTTCCTTATTATAATCTTTTGATTTTTCAACTTTAATATTATGCAACATTCTAAATATTGTAAGTTGACTTCCCATTGTTCTATAACTTTCATTTATATCCCATAAGGAATAACTTTTGTAAATATTAGTTTGTGAAAAAATAAATATAAATAATAATCCAATAAATATTTTTATTAATCTTCCTTTATATTTACTCTCTTTTGTTATAAACTTATTTTTAAATATAATAAAAATTGCTATTATAACAATAGTAAATAATATACCTACATAAAATTTTGTATTAAACTTTAAATTTATATTTTTTGAAACACTTAATGCGGTTTTTATTGCAAGTAAATCTGAAATTGTAATAGCAGAACCTCTTACAGTTCTAACAACACCGTTCATTAAATCAAATATTGTTTCAACTCCGAGTATAATTCCAAGTGATAATTTTGTTCTATTTGTTATTCCCTTTAAAATAAGATATTCACATAACCAAAAACAAAATGTTACACTTACATATTTTATATTATTAAATGAATATATTTCATCTGCATTATTAAAGTTTTTCATAGAAAATGATAGTAATATTAACAATATTAAAATTAATATACAATGTATTAAGTATTTTTTCCATTTCTTTGTTTGGAATTTTACAATTGCTTTTTCATCTCTCTCTTTTATATTAAGTTTTTCTAATTGTTTTAACATTTTTATCTTCCTTATTACTTTGTATTCCAGTTAAATATATCATATAACAATTAAAATAGCAATAAAAAGACAAATTTTTTAATTTAAAGAATAGTAAAAACGGGAACATTAATTCCCGCTTCTAATTTTAATTATTACATGGTTTAATATCATTCATATAAAGCTTCTTTTCTGCTAATTTATCTTGAATACCTCTTAATGCCTCTCCAAATCTCTGGAAGTGTACAATTTCTCTTTGTCTTAAAAATCTTAATGGATCTAATACATCTGGATTATCTTTACATAAATCAATTAATTTTTCATAAGTCGCTCTTGCTTTTTGCTCTGCTGCTAAATCTTCTTGTAAATTTGCTATTGGGTCTCCTTTAGCTGCTATATATGCTGCTGTAAATGGTACTCCTGCAGCAGATACTGGATATACATCTACCCCATGATCAGTATAATATGGAGCTAAACCTGCATTTTCTATTTCTTCTATTGAAGCTCCATCTGTTAATTGATGAACTATAGTTCCTACCATTTCTAAGTGTGCTAATTCTTCTGTTCCAATATCATTTAATATAGCCTTAGATTTTTGATCTGGCATACCAAATCTTTGAGATAAATATCTAAGTGAAGCAGCAAGTTCACCATCAGGTCCTCCATATTGAGAAATAATAACTTTAGCTAAACGAGGGTCTGTGTTTTTTATATTTATTGGATATTCTAACATTTTATTATAAGTCCACATTTAAAAATTCCCCCTTTCCCATGGCCAAGGCATCTCAATCCATCTCCACTTATTGCAAGGATAAAAAATTGTAAGAGGCCCATAAACTTTTTGATATTTGTCTTTTAATTCTTTAACTTTTTTACAATATTTTCTGTGTAGGCAAAGAGCTTTTTGATCTTCAGGATGTGTATCTAGATACAAACCAAGTTCTATAATCGCAAAATCTAGGCTCTTAATTTCATTTGCCATTTCTCTTCTTAAGTCACAATCAACAGTATTATCTTCCTCACATTTACAATCATTACTTCTTGTTTCTTCTACTGACATTTGTTACATCCCTCCCCTATTTTATTTGTCTTTTTGATATAATCAATTTCTTTCATACTTTGACCAGGAAAATAAGGGCTCACCAATTCTGGAAATATCGTTCCCATTTTAAGTCCAATACCAGGTTTAAATGTTTTGTCTAAATACTGAATAGGAACATAACTTTGTGCAAGCATTGGATTTTTTGGAAAAACACTATATTCATCATCAAATCCGCAGTCACAGTCATTTATATCATCATCATAAGACATGATATCACTACATTGATTTTCAATGACATCATTTTCTAAATTATTACAATTATTGTTCATGCAATAACATTTTCTGTAATTTTTAAACATTTATCTTTCCTCCTTTAATTTATTATATTTATTTAATACAAAAAACGACACAAAAAAATAAACCATTTTACAATGGTTTATGAAAATATTTGAATTTTATTCAGTTTCAGTTTCTTTTTTAGCTACTACTTCTTTTCCATCATAGTAACCACAGTTTTTACAAACTCTATGTGGTAAAACTGGTTCATGACAATGTGGACAAGATGTGTAGTTAGGTGTTTCTTTTTTCCATGTTGATCTTTTTGAGTGTGTTCTTGCTTTTGACCATCTTCTTTTTGGTTGTGCCATTCTAATTCCCCCTTTGCTTAAAGATATATTATATATCTGTTTCAATTTTAACTTTATTATTTGTACTAAAAAATATAGCACTATAAAATTATACAAGGATTTTTGATTTTTGTCAATAGGTATGCATATCTTTATTCACAATATTTTTTATAAATTGATTTTATATTCTTTTTAGTTAGAGCTTTATCAATGCCATTTTCAGCAACCTGAGTTAATACTTCTGTAACAAATTGTTCCATTTGTGGATTAACATGCATCTTACTTTTTTCTTCTTTCCAATATTTTAATTCATATTCATCTGTAAAATCTTTTCCTAGATAAGACATACCTGCAGCTAGTTTATCACAAATCATTTCTGCCGCGTATTTATATGGCATAATTGGTGTAGGTTCTGGTGCTGACATATCATACCAATATTCAGAATGGTGTTTATTTCTTCCTTTATGATGTAGCCAAGCTTCAGAATAACCTTTATCAGCTTTAGCCTCGTTTATTGGAGAATGTTTTCCTGTATAATATTTTGCTCCTTCCCAGAACTCAGTTGGTGAATATTTAGATAAATCATGTGCAAAACCTCTCCAAGGTTCACCTATTTTACAACATAATTTAAATACTAACCATCTATGATATGTAATTAATTTAAAATGTTTAATTGGGTGCATTATTTCATCTTCTCCTTTATTCTAACTAATGTATTTAGTGCATCTATTGGTGTTAATTCATTTAAGTTAATTTTATCAATTTCTTGAGCTACTTCTGCTAGTTTATAATTATATAAATCAAATTGTCCGCTCTACTTGTTTTTTATCTTTCTTTTCTTGTTTTTTTCCATTCAAAATATTTTTTCTTTCTAAAGAACGTAATATTTCATTTGCTTTAGATGTAACAACTTTTGGAACACCTGCAAGTTTTGCAACGTGAATTCCATAACTCTCATCTGTTCCTCCTCTAATTATTTTTCTTAAAAAGATTACATCTTCACCTTTTTCTTTAACAGCAATTGAGTAATTCTTTACTCCTTCGAGTTTTTCCTCAAGCTCTATTAATTCATGATAATGTGTTGCAAATAATGTTTTAGCTCCACATTTTTCTTTATCAGCTATAAATTCTGCAACAGCCCATGCTATAGATAAACCATCATATGTAGAAGTTCCTCTACCAATTTCATCTAATATTACTAAGCTATTTTTTGTTGCTTCTTTTAAAATAGTCGCAACTTCCATCATTTCTACCATAAAAGTACTTTGTCCCATACTTAAGTCATCTGATGCTCCAACTCTAGTAAATATTTTATCTACTATTCCTATTTTTGCTGCTTCTGCAGGCACAAAACTTCCTACTTGAGCCATTAGAGTTATTAATGCAACTTGTCTCATATATGTAGATTTTCCAGCCATATTAGGTCCGGTTATAATTGCTAATCTATTATCACTTTCATCTAAAAATGTATTATTTTCTACAAAACTACCTTCTCCAAGTATTTTTTCAATAACAGGATGTCTTCCATTTTGTATATCTATTGTACCAGATTCAGTTACTTCTGGCATACAATAATTCATATCTTCTGCCACTGTAGCAAATGAACATAATACATCTAATGTGGAAATAACTTCACTTGTTGTTTGAAGTCTTTTTATATTTTTTGCAATTTCATTTCTAATTTCTACAAATGCATTATATTCTAAATTTATAACTTTCTCTTCTGCTCCTAAAATTTGATTTTCTAATTCTTTTAATTCTTCTGTTATATATCTTTCTGCATTTGTTAATGTTTGTTTTCTTATAAATCTATCAGGAACTTGTTTTAAAAATGATTTAGTAACTTCAATATAATAGCCAAAAACTTTATTAAATCCTATTTTTAAATTTTTTATTCCTGTTTTTTCTTTTTCATCAGCTTCTAATTTTACCAGCCAATTTTTCCCTTCTGTTTGTGCAGTTTTTAATTTATCAATTTCTTCATCATAACCCATTTTTATGATTCCACCATCTTTAATTGTCATAGGTGGATCATCAACAATAGATTTATCAATCATTTGGTATATATCTTGTAATTCATCTAAATTGTTAAACAGAGTATTTAGTAATTTTGATTTGCAATTTGTTAAAATCTTTTTTACTTCTGGTAATTTATATAATGAATTTTTTAATGTAACCATATCTCTTGCATTAGAATTTCCATAGGTCATTTTACCTGATAGTCTTTCAATATCATATACTTTTTTTAAATTTTCTATAATTTCTCCTCTAAGCATCATATTATCTTTTAATTCTTTAACCGCTTCTAGTCTATCATTAATTTCTAAAACATCAACTAATGGGTCATTAAGCCAACGTCTAAGCATCCTTCCACCCATTGATGTAGATGTTTTGTCTAATACCCAAAGTAAAGTACCTTTTTTAGATTTGTCTCTCATTTTTTCAGTAATTTCAAGGTTTCTTCTTGCATTAATATCTAAAGCCATATATTTTGAGAGATGATATACAGTTATTTTATTGATATGATCTAAGCTTGTTTTTTGAGTTTGTTCTATATATTCTATTAATGCATTTATTGAACTAATAGACAATGTATTTTTTTCTATTTCTGTAATTGTCTTTCCATTACTATCAACTATACTAAATCTAAGATTTAAATTATTTACCTCATTTGAAAAAAATTTATCATTAAATTTTGTTATATAAATATTTTCAAACCTTTCCTTTATCTTAGAAATTTCATCTGTCGAATCAGCCATCATAGAATTAATTACTAATTCTGATGGAGTATATCTTGCTATTTCATCTAATAGCATAGGAAAATTATTATTATCTCTAATTTCAGCTGAATAAAACTCCCCTGTAGAAATATCACAAATACTTATGCCAAAATAAATTCCTGTTTTAAAAATTGACATTATATAATTGTTTTTTCTTTCTTCAAGCATATTACTGTCAACTAAAGTACCAGGTGTAACAACTCTAATAACACCTCTTTTTACTATACCTTTACTAGTTTTAGGATCTTCTAGTTGTTCACATATTGCTACTTTATAACCTTTATTGATTAAACGTGAAACATAAACTTCTGCAGCATGATAAGGAACACCACACATTGGTGCTCTTTCTGCTTGACCACAATCTTTTCCTGTTAATGTAAGCTCTAATTCTCTTGATGCAGTTATAGCATCATCAAAAAACATTTCATAAAAATCGCCTAAACGATAAAATAAAATGCAGTCTTTATATTCTTCTTTTGTTTCAAGATATTTTTGCATCATCGGTGAATATTCTGCCATTATATACTCCTATCTAATATAATTTAAAAATTCTTCTTCTAATTCATTTAATTGTTCCATTTCTTCTTTTGAAGCATTCCTATTAATAAATTGTTGTTTTAAAGTATCTATTCTTTGTTTAGCAGATTTACTTGTTTTATATGCTTGGTTTTTTCGACATTCTTCTAAAGCTTGTCTTGCAGTTATATAAGAATTATTTTTTACGCAACTTGAATATACCATTTTAGGTTTATGTAGTTCTTCACCTCTTATAAAAACTTCAACATCACAAAGACCAGATTTTTCAATTTGGTCAATTACTGAAGGTATTCCATTATATGCCATATTATGTTGTTTTATTGAAATCAACCTACCTAAACCTATTGTATCTATTTGCTGTTGATATCTTTCATGAAGAGATATCAGACTTTCTAATTTAGGAACAGCCAAAACTCTTGTTTTTATTGAAAAACCTCTATCATGCATTTCTTTTATTCTTTTTAAAATTCTATCATTTTTTAAAGTACCTTCAAATATAAAATCATATTTATCATCAATTGCTTTTTTTAATACTCTACCTGTCCAATTTCCTGCATATTGTTCTATTATTTCTACATATTCAGTTGGATATTTTTTGGCAATTTCTTTTGCTTTTGGATGATATGGTTTATATTCATCAGTTGTAATAATTATTGGATTTCTACCACTTTCTATCAATTCATTTTTTGAATATGAAATAACTGCACCTTTACCTGCTCCAGATTGACCACCAACAATAATTGTAATTGGTTTTTCACTTGTAGGAACCTCACCAAAAACTTCTTGTTCAATTTGATTATAAATTTTTTCATTTTCTTGTTCTGTAAGTTTGTATTTATCTCTTATACTTTGTTGCATTTATATACCCCTTTCAGATGACTAAATATTTTTATATATTTCTTTTATTTCTTTACCATAAACTTCAAGGATTTTATGTATTGTTTCTTTATCTCCACTATACATTTTATCTCTTTCTTTTCTTAACAGTTCTAACTCTTTTTTGTAAGTTTCATCTTGTTCAACTTTTTTAACACAATCTGAAATTTTATACGCCATTATTTCTACAGCTGTATCAAAATCTGAATACTCACTCATAACAGTATTTCCCCCCTAATTTTATTTAACTCTTGTTCAGTTATAAGTTTTGATTTTTTTATAGTTTCCAAATCTATAATTTTTTCATAAAACTTTTGAACATCATTTGTTAAAATATCACTGTCTTTTTTTATTATATATTCAAACAAATTTACAATTTGCCCATCTACTTTAATTGCAAAATTTGAAAATATAGTTGAATATTTTTCTAAATCAGTACTATTTATATTAAATATTTTAGGATTTTGTTTTATCACTTTATTTGTATACCCTGGTTTCATAAAATAGTATGTATCAAGTTTACTACATAAAGGTTTTATATTTTTATTTAAATCTGAACCTACAAGTTTAGGATTATTTTTTATCATGTCTAAAACATTTTCTTTATATATAGCTTCATCAGTATTATTTTCAATACCACTATTTCTTGATTGAAAGAATTTTAAAGTTTTTGTTAAATTATTTATATAAACATCTTTTGGAATATCTTTTCCTTCTTCTGTAATTTCTAAATAAACATTTGCTATATCTTTTGAATCAACTCCCAATTTTGCCAATGCTTTTACATTATCATTAGTTTCCATTTTTTTCTCCTTTTAAGTACCACATATGTTCTGATACTATATTTAAATTTACAATTTTACCAATTAAATTTTCTTGTCCCTCAAATATGACTACTTTGTTGCTATCAGTTCTTCCTGATAACATATTTTCATTGTTTTTACTTTTTCCTTCAACTAATACCTTTTGAATTGTTCCAATATATTTTTTATTATTTTCTTCAATTTGAGTTTCTACTAAATGTTTCAATTTATCAAATCTTTTATGTTTTATTTCTTCTGGAACTTGATTTTTCATACTGTATCCAGGTGTTCCAACTCTTTTTGAATATATAAACATATATACTTGTTCAAATTTAACTTTATTTACAACATCTAAAGTATCTTCAAATTCTATATCAGTTTCTCCTGGAAAACCAACTATTATATCTGTTGACAATGTTAAATTTGGTATTTTACTTTTCATTTTTTCTACTAAATTAAGATATTGTTCTTTAGTATACTTTCTGTTCATTTCTTTTAATACTTTTGTATTTCCAGATTGAAGCGGTAAATGTACTAATTTACAAACTTTATCACATTCAGCTATAGCATCTATTACATCATCTGTAAAATCTTTTGGATGTGGAGATACGAAGCGGATTCTTTCTATTCCATCAATTTTATTTATTTCTCTTAATAATGTTGAAAATGAATAAGCATATGAATTTACATTTTGACCTAGTAATGTTATTTCTTTATATCCTTTATTTGCTAAATCTTGTACCTCATTTATTATTTCTTTTGGTTCTCTACTTCTTTCTCTTCCCCTTACATAAGGAACTATACAATATGTACAAAAATTATTACATCCATTCATAATAGTAACAGAAGCTTTGATATTACTCTCTCTCTTTATAGGTAAACCTTCATATATTTCTCCATCAATATCTATAATATCTTCTAATTTTCTTTTTTCAGAAAGACTTTTATATAAATCTTCTGGAAATTTATGAAGTGTGTGAGTTCCAAATAGTATATCTACAAAAGGATAACTTTTTTTGATTTTTTCTGTTATATGCTTTTCTTGCATCATACATCCACCAATAGCTATGATAATCCCTTTTTCTGCCTTTAGTTTTTTTAATTCACCTAATTTTCCAAATAATTTATCTTCTGCATTTTCTCTTACACAACATGTATTAAACAATGCTAATTCAGCTTCTTGTTGGTTTTCTGTCTTTATATATCCCATTTCATCTAACATACCACATAATTTTTCTGAATCATTTTCATTTAATTGACAACCCATTGTTAAAATTGTGTATTTAGGTTTTTTATTATTATTTAATTGTTTTACTTTTTCTATATAATCTTTTTGAAATTCCAATTTTACCTCCTATGTCCTATTGGTGATATTTTTTTCTTTGAATATTCTATTACATTTTGTCGATTTTTGCAAGAAATTAAAGCAAAAAAATAAGGTCTTATGCAAGACCATATTTCTTTTTAAATCTGTCTGCTCTTCCACCTACTGTATCTTGTCTTAAGTTACCTGTCCAGTATGGGTGACATTTTGAGCATACATCTACTTTTAAATCTTTTTTTGTTGAACCAACTTCTAATACATTTCCACAAGCACATGTAATAGTTGTTTGGTTGTATTCTGGATGTAAATCTTTTTTCATTTCAGTTCACCTCTTTCTCGAATTAATAAACATGACTGTTTTTTATCATAACATATTTTTTGTATTTTTTCAAGTAAATTTAATTATTTTGTTTTATTTTTTTGTTCCTGTTCATACATATATTGTGCTGAATATATCATTTCTTTATTTAATGATACTTTTCTTACTAGTTTTCCCATAATATTGAATACACAAGCAATTATTAATATTAACATACCTATCTTCTTCCAATATTTTGATAGCATAATTCTTCTCCTTTAATTTTGTTTAACATATTAATTATACTTTTATTTTTAAAAAATGTCAATATTTTTAATATTTTTGGTTACACTAAAATTGGTGATTTAAATGAATAAAAAAAGATGGATTATTTTATTTTTTATTGTTTCCATTATTGTTGGTATTGGAATTTATTATTATGTTACTAATCAAAATAATAATGAAAATAATTATAAGGCTGAAAAAACATCATCTAAAAATCAAACAGAAGAAAATAAAACATCAGAAGAAAAAAATAAAGAAGAAGAAAAAAAACAACCTCAATATAAAGAAGAGCAAGTTGCGACTTTTTCTACAAAAATTTATTCCAATGATTCAGCTAGACAAAATAATATACGTATTACTTGTAATACATTAAATGGTACAACTGTAGAAACTGGAAATACATTTTCATTTTGTAATACAGTTGGACAAGCTACTACTTCAAAAGGATATCAAAAAGCTGATATTTTTGATAATAAAGGTAGGATGAAAAAAGGTCTTGGTGGTGGTAATTGTCAAATAAGCAGTACTTTATATAATGCTGTTTTAGCTACTCCTGGTTTAGTAGTTACTGAAAGACATGCACATAGTAACTATGTCCCATATATCCAAAAAGGTAAAGATGCAGCTGTTGCTTATGGTAGTTATGATTTAAAATTTAGAAATGATACTGGTAATACAATTAAAATTAATGCTTCAACAGATGGGAATACTATAACTACTACTTTAATTTCAGTTAAACAAGTTTGATTTATTTCCTCTTATTGAATATTTAAAATATACTTTGAATATATTTTAATATCAATT
>Ga0310697_10001744_pt1 | contig 24439 bp, 17 predicted proteins | sample 172DNAGHGlowgp2_FD_203883 | JGI IMG/M metagenome (GOLD analysis project Ga0310697, IMG submission 203883) | Sheep rumen microbial communities from Palmerston North, Manawatu-Wanganui, New Zealand - 1728 DNA GHGlow gp2 (v2) (version 2) | ecosystem: Host-associated > Mammals > Digestive system >...
TGATTTACAAATGCAAAGATACGAAAAATATCCAACATGGCAAAATAAAACTGCAACTTTTTGCAAAAAAAAGAGAGTGCCCCAAAACTTATGGGACACCCTCTTGGCCGGTGTGTTTGGGTTGTGGTGTGCTGTGCCACACCTCATTCCCTCGTTATGCAATCTCAATCTTCTGCGAGAGGGCCTGCTTCTCGTCTTCGTTGAATTTGGGCAGGGTAACCGAGAGAATGCCGTGCTCCACCTTGGCGCTTATGGCCTCTTTCTTGATGTTTTCGGGCAGACTGAACATCTGTTTGAACTGCAGGGTGCTGAACTCGTGGCGCAGGTAGTGGCGGTCTTTCTTCTCTTCTTTCTTCTCCTCTTTCTTCACCATTTCTATCACCAGGTTGTTGTCGCTGTCAATGTGCAGGCTCAAGTCGTCCTTGGTCAGCCCAGGCACCGAGAGTTCCAGTTCGTAGTTCTTGTCGCTTTCGCTCACGTTCATCTTAGGCATCCGGGCGTTCTCTTCATAGTCGCCGCAGCTCCAATTGTTCCAGTTCATCAACTCGTTGAATAACGAGGGCATCAGATTTTGATTTCTTGTTGTGAGTAACATAGCTTTAATCTCCTATTTTTTTAATTGTTGTTTATCTTTTTTGTTTGTTCTCGCGGAGGTTCTCCGCTTGCCTGCTTTCTTTCTTGTCCGCAGACACCCTATATGCTGCAACACCTGTGCCAGTCTGCGTATTATGACAAAATTTCCGAAATATGTCGATTATGACCTGTTTTGATGTGACAAAATTTCCGATTCTATTCTTTTGCCCATGTTGAGCCTATTGTAAATCAATTCATTCCCGCTCGTTCTTCCTTTTATAAGGAAGAACGAGCGGGAACATGGAAGGACGAGCAAAGCAAGAACGATTGGGTGAAGTTGGGGGGGGACGATTGTTGGTCGTTGATAAGTTGATAAGTTTATCCGACTCTCGTAAAACATATCAACGTAAGTTATTGTTGGTCGTTGATAAGTTGATAAGTTTATCCGACTCTCATTAAACGTATCAACATATCATCATATCAACGTATCAACCTATCAACAAAACTATTGCAGAAGCAATTCCTTTTAGTTTTTACCTTTTAGTTTTCCAAGACCAGCCGCTGGGTGGAGGAGGCGGAGGGGGTGCGGAGGGTGAGGAAGTAAGTGCCGGAGGGGTACTTGTCTAAGGGGATGGTGGTCTTGCGGGAGGTGACGGGGAGTGTGAGGATTTCGCGGCCTGCTGCGTCGGAGAGGACAATTGAAAGTTGCGGAGCATACCCTCCGGCTTCGCCGTACCCTTCTAAAGAGGGGATGGTTACGGTGACGCTGCCGCGTGCGGGGTTGGGGGAAATTGAAAATTGAGGATTGAGAGTTGAAAGTTGCGGGTCTGGGGCGACGATGCCCTGGGGTGATGCGAAGTAGGCGGTGAAGGAGGTGTCCTGCGTTACGGTGATGGTGCGGGGGTTGTCGGTGACGCTGTCGTTCCAGTGGAGGAAGCGGATGCCGTTGGCGAGGGGGACGGCCCTGACGACGGCCTGGTCGCCTTCGTAGTAGGTGCTGTCGCCGGTGGTGTAGCCGAGCGCTTCATTGCTTGAGCGGACGGTGACGGAGTGGAGGGGTGCGGGACGGAAGTAGGCGGTGAAGGCGGTGTCCTGCGTGACGAAGACGGTGCGGGGGTTGTCGGTGACGCTGTCGTTCCAGTGGGAGAAGAGGAAGCCGTGGTTGGGGACGGCGGTGATGGTCTGATAGGTGGAGTCGGGGTAGAAGGCGGTGTAGAGAGCCTCGCCCTGTGCGGTGTCGGCGGAGGAGAGCTGGACGAAGCGCTGCCCGTCGGTGATGATGCCGAAAGGCCCGTAATAAGAAGCGGGGCTACCTACATCTCCTGCGTAAAACGGTCCTTCAGGACCAATTCCGGTAGGAGTAAAGGTATAGTGGTCGTAAGGTCCGCTTGCATCTCTCCAGCCAAAATACAAATATATGGTCGGGTAGTAGGGGAAAGTCTCGTAATTCCAGTTACCCAAGGAATGAGTGCCCCTGATGTTGCTGTTTTGAGTACCGCCAATCCAGAATTCGCCCTGTATGGTGTAGACCGTGTCGAAGATGGCTTCATATATGTGGCAGTAGTCGTTGCCATAGCGTCCGTCGGCGAGTTTCTTTAGGCATAGCATCTTGGGTTCGGTTGTGTCCCATCTGGCGTGGGCCACGGGGAGAAGCCAGCGGTTAGTGTCCCAGGTAACGGTGTCCACCTGGACTTTGGGATTGCGGACATACAGGTAGAGGTATTCCGGCTGCCTTGTACTGTCGATAATACGGCCGGGGGTAATCATGCCGTGGGCGTAGGGTTCCTGCGACACCAGAGCCCAAATGCCTTTGATCCGCAATGGTGTGTCGGTGTAGTTCTGATATGCCATTACTCGAGGGAGATCAGCATCACCCAATGTTTCAAACGCGTTGGTGTAATCACTGACTCGATATCTGTCGGGATGCAGATAGACATCGGAGGTGTCATGCCAATGTGGGTAGAAATAGTTTTTTACACGCTGGCCGCAGGGCAGGGTGTCGATGTCCTGTGCGTGCATCCCGGTCCCTGCCAGGATGCAGATGACGAAGATAAGAATTGCTTTTTTCATGATATAATGGTTTTTAAAGTTATTCGTCTTGATTGCATTTTTTGCAGATGATTTCTGCTTCCGTTTTCCCACTATCGACTATTTCCGGTTGTTTCCATTCGATGTTAAGATTTATAAAATGCCATTCTACAATAAGTTGGTCACCGCGTTTCTCGGGGAAGATAATGGGACTCTTTGTGGCAATGGTGAGACAGCTTGAAAGATGAAGACTGTCAGCGTCCTGTTCAAGTATGTTCAGGTTAGATGGATTGTCGTGTCCGGTGATTTCCAAAATGGAGGTGTTGGCTTTATTTGTAAGGGAATTCATCACTGGACCAGGAGACGTGATGACTTTAATCATATTTGAGGGGGCAATCGGCCAGGGATTGGCTATTATTCCTTTGGAGTTGTTGTTGTCTGTTGACAGAATGTGTGTTTCAAATGTGAGATTCCTGTTGGTCATTTCGGTGACTTTGGCATATTTCCCAGTGTTATAGTAAATGCTGCTGTCATACTGCCAGATGTTCTGGAAGGGAAAGAATCGGATTCCGCCAGTGTATGATCCATTCTTGTTGACCCCAAATGCTACGGCAAACAAACCGTAGTCCAATTGGCATAAAGCCATGGGGGCTTCGTCGTAATGGAAAACATAGTCCTCGTAATTGTTGAGTTCGTAATGTGCCATATAGGATGTCACATAAGAGGGTGAACAGTCGTAGTGGCAACCTGCCAAACTGAATCTGTCTAACAGAAACTTTTGATGGTTGAGGTCATAGTCATCTTCACCATAGAAATGGTCGTTGGCACATTTCAACCGAGACAGCAGAATAATGCTGTTGTATGTTGAAAGAATGTCGGAGAAATAGATTTTTGGGGTATTCGGAAGATAATCCAGTATTCCTGTCCATGAGTTGCTGGCATTCTGTCTGAGTTCCACCATGCAGGAGGTATTATTGCCTTTCATTATTCCTATGGCGTTAATCTGGGCGATGGCTTGGCTGGGGCCACTGATAGCCAATCGAGAAAGCTGCTTGGTCTGGGGGACGGTACATACCTCCAGGCTTCCTGTTCCAGCGTGCATGGCAGAGGGTGAAAAACGTCCTACAATACCATCTTGGTGATGGATAATGTAAGAGGGTTCAACGGTGTCACGTGTTAATGTACCGCAGAAATAGCAAATGTCTTCGAAGATTTCCATGTCGGTGATATCGACAGAATAGGGTGTAATGATTGTTGCGTCAAACGTGGTAGAGAAATAGTTCTCAATGTTTGAAGAATAGCGTAAAATAGAAAAAGTGTGAGTGACTAAGCCTGTGTAGTAGTCTTGGTGCTGTGTATGAATGATCCTATAATTCTGGTCGCTACGAACAATGCTTGTTTTCTCTTTGATATTACTGTATTTTTTCCAGTGGCTTTGGCAGGGAGCCAATACATCTTCATTGCCCTGTGCATATAGGTTTGTGGATATTAATAGCAATAGGACTGCAGTTATCCAACTATGCATGGTTTTTGTTACTTTTTTCATTGTTATATTTTTTTGAATTTATTATTCTGCATGGTTGTTGTGCGGCGGGGTGCAGTTTTTTCCCGGGTGCTGCACAATAAAGTCAGTCGCTTGCCGTTTTTTTTTGAACAAGACAGCATGAAGCGGCAGCTTTATGCCTTGGGTGCCGCGCGGCAGGGAAAGGGGTTGTGGAATAGATTCCCTCCCCTGCGGCGGCATCTTTCTTTTATGCCCCACACGTCGGCACACCCTTATGAGGTAAACATACCCCGGCACTTCGTGCCACCCCTCTAAAGAGGGGATGTGCGGGGCTAGTTGCTTTGGTGTTCATGGTTGTTCCTTTCTTTTTTACGTATGCAGGTGGGGCAAAGCCCCCCGCATAGGGTGTTAATTACTCCTTTCATCTGGTGGCAACACAGGTGAATTCGCCAGTTTGTTGGTTGAATGAGATTGTTACATTATAGCCTTCATTGTACTTCTCTTTGGCCCATTTGATTGCTTTGTCTTTGTCGTAAGTGGTGAAGGTCACGGTTTCCTTGGCACAATACTCATTGAAGGATTGGTTCTCGTCCATCACGCGGACGGTGTAGCCTTCGCGGGCAAGGGCGAAGAGGGTGAGCATAAGGGTGTCAAGGTCTTCGTCGCTGTGGATGACCTGGCGGTAGGCGGTGCCGTTTACAGTGTAGCGGATGGTGCGGGTGGCACTGTTCTCTACAGTGGAGCGTGTCGGTTCGGTGAGAACCTCTTTCTGGCAGCTGACGGTGGTCAGCGAAATCATGGCGAGGAGTGTCGCCGTAAAAAAGTTTTTTCTCATGGTATAAGTGATTGTGTATTTGATGAAAGAAAATGTTCTAACATTATGTCAATAAAAAAATCTGACTGCTCTTTTTTGTTTATGTAGAAAATGCAAATTGCTCTCATCTTTGCTGCCATAAACACGCTATTATATTTCTTTGAAATAGATGGCTTGACTTTTGTACGGAAGTCGTTTTCTGAAACAGCCCAAAAGGTGATAGCTGTGGTGTCGTGTATGAGCTTGTTGATGTAATCGATACTGTCGGAGAATTCGTAGGGGACAAAATCCTGGCACAGGCTTTCCCAGGCGGAGTCGGTGGTGGCGAGGAGGAGGGTGACATCGACGAGGGTGGTGTCGTCAACGGGGTAGTCGCACACGTAGGAGGCTTCGATGCCTTCCTGCCCTCGATACTGCCAGTATATCTTGCTGCGCTGCCACGGCATGGGGAAGTGCGTTGACAAAATGGCCAGTAGTCCTATTCCGATGAGGAGCAGGCAGATGATTATTATGGCTGACCAGGATATGCGTTTCATGGCTGTGTGTTTCTTGCGGTTACTGTGTCGATGATGGCTATTGTTTCCATGCGTTTGGCGGTGTTGGCAGAGGTTGTTTTGCATTTGTTGTCGGCAGGGGTGCAGGCTGCAAAGGCGAGGACTGTTGTGGCTGTCAGTATGGTGACGAAGGATTTGAGCGAGGAGGGGTGAAGGACGGAGTAACGATGCTGGGTTGTCATGGCGTCGATGAGGGGTGAGGTGCCGTTGGAATGAGGGGTGGCCTCGCCGCCCGATGACGGCAATGCAACAAGGGGGCGGAAGTTGCCCTTTGAGGGGAGGCTGTCGATGGATAGGATGCAGACGACAGCAATGGCAACGACGGCCGCGATGCAGTAGAGGGTCTGCAGGATGGTGTCGGGCCGACGGAGGACGGCGAGGACGGCGAGGACGGCGACAACTGTGCAGAAGAAGGCAAGGGTGATTTTGACCATGAGGATGCGGCGTTTGGTGGCCCTGAGGACTTTGGTGTTGATGCGGAGAAGGGTTTTACCGGAATGGGCGACGATTTCATCGATGTGTCGCGAATGCTCATCCCAGGCGGCCTGCAGCTGCTGCCATAGTTCTTCGGCTTCAGGGTCTGTCTGCTCGTTGAGGCAGGGTGGCACCGGCGGTTGCGTTGCCGGGTTGCGGGGTTGTTTTGTCATGTTCATCCTTCTTGCTGTTTTATTGTTTTTAGTTTTTCAGTTATCCGATGGATGCGTTGTCGTATGGCGTTCTCGGTGGTTCCGATGACGGAGGCTATCTCGCGGGCGGTCTTCTTCTCGAGGTAGAGGTAGAGGATTTCGCGGTCGGTGTCGCTGTCGAGACGGTCTATCAGTTCGTAGAGCAGCTGGTACAGGTCGTTTCCGTCGTCGGCTATTTGGCGGTAGCATTCTTGGTCGAGAGCAAGGAACCGGATGTGTTTTTTGCGGTGGCGGAGATAGTCCACGGCAATGTTGCGTGCGATGCTGTACACCCAGGTGCCTGCGCTGCTCTTGCCTTGGAAGGTGGGCCACTTTTCCCAAAGGGCAATCAAGATGTCCTGGAAAAGGTCGGGGAAGTCGTCGGGGTTGCCACGGGTATAGAATTGGCATAGCTTGGTCATTATGCCACTGCATTGGTCTATCATCGTGTCGAACCCGATGTGTTGTTCTTCCATTGTGCTCATTTTCTCAGCGACGAGCTGTTTGGTTGCTGCGTGCAGTTTTCGAGTTGTCTCATATAGTTAGTCGTAAAAAAGGGGAAAATGTGACATCGAAGTGAAACTTTTTTTTTCTTAAAAGTTGTAAGGTGCTGTGTGCCAAGGTGCGTTTTCGGGGCTGATGATGCCGTTCCGGCATTTCTTCCGGCATATAGTACACGGCTTTGTCTCGACGTGGCCCGGCTCTCCGCCTTGCAGAAGAAGGCGTCCACTGGATGCTTTCTTCACGCCTTTGTTGGTTGTTGCCTTTTGGGGATTAGTTGGCGGTGAGGTCGCGGATGCGGGCTATGGCCTGCTGTATGCCGGTGATGTTGTCGCACACCAGGGTGAGGCGCTCGGGGGTTTCGCGCAGGTGGCAGTCGGCGGGGTGTGACGAGGCATAGCGTATCATCTGCATGAAGTTGGCCGAGCGGTAGAAGGGGTTGTCCTGGTTGGCCACGAAGTGGCATACCATCCGTCGCTGGCGCAGGATGAGTTTTTCGATGCCGAAGTCTTTGGCCATGCGGCGCAGGGTGATGGTCTGCACCAGTTCCTCGGTGGGCTTGGGCAGGGGGCCGAAGCGGTCGGTGAGGCGCTGGCGGTAGGCATTGAGCTCTTCTTCGGTGGCGAGGTCGTTGAGTTCTTTGTAGAGCAACAGTCGTTCGCTTACGCTGGTGACGTAGTCGTCGGGCAGGAGGACTTCGAGGTCGGTGTCGATGACGCATTCTTTGACATACTCTTTGTTTTCTTCGACTTCTTGGTAGAAGAGGTCGCGGAAGTCGGTCTCCTTCAGTTCCTCGATGGCTTCGTTGAGTATTTTGTGGTACATGTCGTACCCTATGTCGCTGATGAATCCGCTTTGCTCTGCTCCCAGTATGTTGCCCGCTCCGCGGATGTCGAGGTCGCGCATGGCGATGTTGAGGCCGCTGCCTATGGAGCTGAACTCTTCGATGGCTTTGAGGCGCTTTTGTGCCTCGTCGGTGAGTGTGCTGTATGAGGGTATGAGCATGTAGCAGAAGGCTTTTTTGTTGCTGCGTCCCACACGGCCGCGCATTTGGTGGAGGTCGCTCAGCCCGAAGTGCTGGGCGTTGTTGATGATCATGGTGTTGGCGTTGGGGATGTCGAGGCCGTTCTCGACGATGGCGGTGGACACCAGCACGTCGGTCTCGCCTGCAAGGAAGCGCATCATGGTTTCCTCCACTTCTTTGCCGTCCATTTGGCCGTGGGCCATGGCCACGCGGGCGTCGGGTACGAGGCGGCTGACCAGCCCTGCCATTTCGGGCAGGTTTTCCACCCGGTTGCTTACAAAGAAGGTTTGCCCCCCGCGCGACATTTCGTAGCGGATGGCGTCGCGGATTACCTCTTCGTCGAAGGGGCATATCTCGGTTTGGATGGGTTGCCGGTTGGGGGGTGCGGTGCGGATTACGCTCAGGTCGCGGGCGCCCATTAGTGAGAATTGCAGGGTGCGCGGTATGGGGGTGGCGGTGAGTGTGAGGCAGTCTACGTTGACTTTCAGCTGCCGCAGTTTCTCTTTGGCGCTGACTCCGAATTTTTGTTCCTCGTCGATGATGAGCAGGCCGAGGTCTTTGAATTTTAGGTTTTTGTTGGTGATGGCGTGGGTGCCGATGAGTATGTCGATTTTGCCTTCCTCCACCCGGCGGTATATGTCGTTCTTTTCGCGGGTGGTGCGGAACCGGTTGAGGTAGTCGACGTTTACGGGCAGGCCCTGCAGGCGGTCTTTGAAGGTGTTGTAGTGCTGGAAGGCCAGTATGGTGTTGGGCACGAGTACGGCCACCTGCTTTGAGTCGCAGCAGGCTTTGAATGCGGCGCGGATGGCCACCTCGGTTTTCCCGAACCCTACGTCGCCACATATCAGGCGGTCCATGGGGGCGGGGTCTTCCATGTCGTGCTTTACTTCCTGTGTGGCTTTGAGCTGGTCGGGTGTGTCCTCGTAGAAGAAGGAGGCTTCGAGCTGCTGCTGCAGATAGGAGTCGGGGCTGAAGGCATAGCCCCGCGAGGCCTTGCGCTTGGCATAGAGGGCTATGAGATCCTTGGCTATGTCTTTGACCTGCTTTTTGGTCTTTTGCTTGAGTACCTGCCAGGTGTTGCTGCCCAGCCGGTTGAGGGTGGGGGTGGTGCCTTCTTTGCCCACATAGCGGCTTATCTTGTGCAGTCCGTGGATGCTGATATAGAGTGTGTCGTTGTTTTTGTAGGTGAGGCGTATCACCTCCTGGGTGTGGCCGTTGGTGGTGATTTTCTCCAGGCCGCTGAAACGGCCTACGCCGTAGTCGATATGGGTGACATAGTCGCCAGGTTTCAGCTCGAAGAGTTCTTTGAGGGTGAGGGCCTGGTGGGTGTCGCGCAGGTCGCGGACGGTGTATTTGTGGTAGCGCTCAAAGATTTCGTGGTCGGTAAAGCAGACGATGTGCTCGTCGTCGTCGACAAAGCCGTGGTTGGGTTGGCACTGCAGGAACTGGATGTACTCTATGAGGTGGTTGAGGTGTATGCCCTGCCCCTTGGCAATGGCCAGGGTGTCGACCGAGGGGCTTTCGGCGGCAAAGACTTTTTCCAGCCGCCGTTGCTGCTGGTCGTTGGCCACAGTGATGATGAGCCGGTAGCCCCGGTCGCGGTATTGGGTGAGGGTGTCCATGAGCAAGCCAAACTGCTTGTTGAATGCAGGCTGTGGCTGCGAGTGGGTTTCGATCTTCTCGGCGTTGGTGAAGTAGCAGCTGTTGCCCTGCTCTATGATGCGGCAGCGCAGCAGGGCTTTGAGAAACTCGTTGGCCGAGCAGTAGTGCTCGCTGTCTTGTCCGGCGGCGGCAAACAGGCTTTGGATGGTCTCGCTGACATACATAAGCCCCTGCACCCACACGGCGTCGTTGCTGCCAAAATAGTGCACTATCGGCACCCGCTCCTCGACGGTGACGGTGTCCTGCGCTCGCCTTTCCATGTTGGGCAGTACACTGATGTTGTCGTATTGCTTGATGGAGAGCTGCGACACGGGGTCGAACGAGCGGAGGGACTCCACCGTATTGTCGAAGAATTCTATGCGGTAGGGGTTCTCGTTGGCAAAGGAAAAGACGTCCACAATGCCGCCGCGCACAGCGTACTGGCCGGGGTCAACCACAAAGTCCACGCGCTCGAAGCCGTAGTCCTGCAGTACGTCGATGACAAAGTCAATCTCTACCTGTGCCCCCCGGGCAATGCGCAGTGTGTTGCGGGTGAGGGTGCGCGACGACACCACTTTCTCGCACAGGGCCTCAGGGTATGTGACCACCGTAAGGCAGCGGCCGGCATTCAGCTGTTTCACCACCTCGCTCCGTTGCAGTATGTTGGCATTGTCGGCGCCGAAAAGGTCGCCGCCGTCGTCATCCACCGTGGGGGGCAGGCTGGGATTGGCCTTGGCGGGGTCGGCCTTCTTGCGGGGCTTGCGGTAGGAGGAGGGGAAAAGCAGGGCACGTTTCTGCTCCAGGTCGGCCTCGGCCTCGTCGAGCAGCATCTCGATATCGTTGAGCAGGTAATAGGCCTCCTCCTTGTTGGCGGCTATGATGAGCTGGCTGCGGTCGGGATGCAGGGAGGCCATGGAGGCGGCCACCACCGCCGACAGCGACCCCGTCATGCCGCCCACATGGATGCGGTCACACCCGCCGCCGAGCAGCTTGCCAAGCGAGGCAACCAATTGTGAGTCTGTGTATATATCTGTCAGCAGCATATCTTGGAAAAGACTGCAAAGTTACGCTTTTTTTGCGACATAGCGACCAACCGTCCCAAAAATTTTTGCCCCGGTCTATAAATAGCGCTGCGCCAGTGGCACAAACCTATCCTTATCCTGCGGCATAGGGTGGCGGCACCGGTGCCGCAGGGCTCCCCGCTGCGGCCCACGGGTCTCCCCCTCCTGCAGGGCCGAGGCAACGGACTGGCCCTCATGCCGCTCAGGCCCAACAGGACAGCGTGCCTTGTCCACGACACAATATTTTCCGTCCACGCGCGTTATAAAAGCATGGACAAAATCACAATACTCTGGGCCGACGACGAAATCGACCTGCTGAAACCCCACATCCTCTTTCTGGAGGAACGCGGCTATGCCGTCATCCCCGTAATGAGTGGCACCGAGGCGCTCGACGAACTTGAAGAACACGGCAATGAAATAGACCTCGTCTTTCTGGACGAGAACATGCCCGGACTGAGCGGCCTCGACACCCTGGGCCAAATCAAGACCCGCCACCCACAGGTGCCCGTAATCATGATTACCAAGAGCGAGGAGGAACACATCATGGACGAAGCCCTCGGCAGCAAGATAAGCGACTACCTTATCAAGCCCGTAAATCCCAACCAGATACTCATGGCCATCAAGAAGCACACCGAAGCCCGCCGCCTGCAAACCGAACGCAGCACGATGACCCAGCAGCAGTTTCGCGAAATCGGCATGGAGCTCTCCGGACGGCTCAACCACGAGGACTGGATGCAGCTTTACCGCAAACTGGTTTACTGGGACCTGGAACTCAGCAACACCGACGACGACAATATCCACGAAATATTCTCCTCGCAAAAAGCCGAGGCCAACCAGCTCTTCTGCAAGTACTACGAACAGAACTATGTCGACTGGCTAAGCAGCACCTCCACCACCACCGAAAAACCGTTGCTCAGCACCACCGTGCTGCGCGAAAAGCTCTTCCCGCTGCTCAAGGAAAACCGCACCACCTTCCTCATCGTAATCGACAACTTCCGCTACGACCAGTGGAAATACCTCCAGCCCGCCATAGAGCAATACCTCCGCACCGAGGAGGACGGCATGTACTACAGCATCATCCCCACCACCACACAATTTGCCCGCAACGCCATGTTCGGCGGCCTGATGCCTTCCGAAATCGAACGCAAATACCCACAATACTGGGTCAACGAGGACCAGGAGGGCTTTAAAAACCAGTTCGAGAACGAACTCCTCGACGAGAACCTGCGCCGCCACGGCCTGGGCATAAAGCATTCCTACAACAAGGTGCTCAACTCGCAGTACGGCCGCAAACTGGTGGAAAACGTGCCCAACCTGATGAACAACAAGCTGAACGTAATCATATACAACTTTGTCGACATGCTCTCGCACGCCCGCACCGACTCCAACATTGTGCGCGAACTGGCCGTCGACGAAAAGGCCTACCGCTCGGTAACCCTCAGCTGGTTTGAGCATTCGCCCTTAGCCGAGGTGCTCAAGGCACTGGCTGGCCGCGACGTGAACGTGGTCATCACCACCGACCACGGCTCGGTGCGCATCGACCGGCCCGTGCGCGTGAAGGGCGACGCCAGCGTCAGCGTCAACCTGCGCTACAAGCAGGGCCGCCTGCTCGACTACAACCCCAAGGAGGTGTTCGAGGTGAAAGACCCCGCTCGCATATTCCTGCCCCGCCGTCACATCACCTCGCCCTACATCTTTTGCCACGGCAACGACTTCTTTGCCTACCCCAACAACTACAACCAGTATGTACAGTATTATATGAACACCTTCCAGCACGGCGGCATTTCGATGGAGGAAATCCTCATACCGTTTGCGGTGCTAAGGCCCAAGTACTGATCCTGGCCCGTTGTTGCGCCGCCCGTCCGCCTACAGATCTTCGGCTGTTTTTCTGCAGTTGTTCTATGTCATGTCGAATAACTGCCGAGCAACTGTGGAGCAACGGTGGTTAAACAATCGGCGTTGCACCGTCTTGTCATCGGGTTGATGGCTGGCGGGGTGCTGACACGGGCATGCCCGCGGGCCGAGGGCCCGCGGGTGAGGGTGCTGTCGGAAACGGCCTACAGTCCTTTCATGGTGAGGGAGATGCGGTGGCGGCGAAGGTCCACCTCGAGTACCTTGACGCGCACGTGCTGGTGCAGGTGCACCACCTCGGAGGGGTCGTTGACGCGGCGGTTGGCCAGCTGGCTGATATGCACCAGGCCGTCCTGGTGCACCCCGATGTCGACAAAGGCTCCGAAGGCGGTGATGTTGGTGACGATGCCGGGCAGTTCCATGCCCTCTCTCACGTCCTCGATGCGGGTGACGTTTTTGTCGAATTCGAAAACCTCGAAGCGTGCGCGCGGGTCGAGGCCGGGTTTGTCCAGTTCCTTCATTATGTCCTGCAGGGTGGGCAGTCCGCATTCGGCTGTGGCATAGCGGGCTATGTCGATTTGCTGCCGCAGTGATTTGTCGTCCATCAGTTGTCCCACTGTGGCGCCGAGGTCGGCGGCCATGCGCTCGACGAGTGCATAGCGTTCGGGGTGGACTGCGCTGCGGTCGAGGGGATTGTCGCTTTCGCGCACGCGCAGGAATCCGGCGCATTGCTCAAAGGCTTTGTCGCCCAGCCGCTCCACTTCTTTCAGTTCCTGACGCGAGTGGAAGGCGCCCATGCGGTTGCGGCGGTCCACTATTTTGTCGGCCAGTGCGGGGCCGATGCCGCTGACGTAGCTGAGCAGTTCGCGGCTGGCTGTGTTGAGCTCCACGCCTACGCTGTTGACGCAGCTGACCACCACGTCGTTGAGGCTGTTTTGGAGCAGGGTTTGGTTTACGTCGTGCTGGTATTGCCCCACGCCGATGCTTTTGGGGTCGATTTTGACCAGTTCGCTGAGGGGGTCCATAAGGCGGCGGCCTATGCTGACGGCGCCGCGCACGGTGACGTCGTAGTCGGGGAATTCGCGCCGGGCCACGTCGGAGGCGCTGTAGACCGAGGCTCCGTTTTCGCTCACCATGACTGCGATTATCTTGTTTTTGAATTGGCAGCGTTTTACGATTTCTTCGGTTTCGCGTCCGGCGGTGCCGTTGCCGATGGCTATGGCCTCGATGTGGAAGGCTTCGGCCAGGGCTTCGAGTTTGGCTATGGCGGCGCGCTCCTCGCGCACGGAGGTGAAGGGGTAGATGGTTTCGTTGTGCAGCAGTTGCCCCTGTGCGTCGAGGCAGACGGTTTTGCAGCCGGTGCGGAAGCCGGGGTCGATGGCCAGTATGCGTTTCTGCCCCAGGGGCGAGGCCAGTAGGAGCTGCCTGAGGTTTTCGGCAAAGACGCGGATGGCCTCTTTGTCGGCTTTTTCTTTGAGGAGGTTGTGGAATTCCGTTTCGATGCTGGGCTGCAGAAGGCGCTTGTAGCCGTCGCGCACGGCGAGGCTTACCTGTTTCGACGATTCGTGGCCGCCGTGGACGAATTGTTTCTCCAGTGTGTCGATGGCGGGCTGGTCGTCGTCGGGCTGGACGTGGACGCGCAGCATGCCTTCGGCCTCGCCGCGGAAGAGGGCCAGTATGCGGTGCGAGGGGGCGCGCATGGCGTTTTCTTTCCAGTCGAACCACGATTCGTATTTGCCGGCTTCGCCCTCCTTGTTTTTCACAACTTTGGAGCTTAGTTGGGCTGAGCGCCTGAAGAGGGCGCGGATGCGCTGGCGGGCTTGGGCGTTTTCGCTCACGCGCTCGGCTATTATGTCGCGTGCGCCGGCCAGGGCGTCGTCGACGGTGGCCACGCCTTTGTCGGGGTTGATGTATTGGGACGCCATCTGCTCCAGGTTGCAGGAGTATTGCCGCTGCAGTTCGTTGGCCAGGGGTTCAAGCCCCCGCTCTATGGCCATGGTGGCGCGGGTGCGCCGCTTGGGTTTGTAGGGGAGGTAGAGGTCTTCGAGTTCGGTGAGCGATGTGGCGGCTATGATGAGGGCCTCCAGTTCGGGGGTGAGTTTGCCTTGTTCGCCGATGGAGGCGAGGATTGCCTCGCGGCGCTTGTCAACCTCTTTGAGGCGGACGAGGAGGTCGCGGATGGCTGTTATCTGTACTTCGTTGAGGCTGCCGGTGGCCTCTTTGCGGTAGCGGGCGATGAAGGGGATGGTGGCTCCTTGGTCGAGGAGTTCGATGGTTTTCTCCACCTGTCGTTGTCCAAGCCCCAGTTGCGCGGCTATGTGTGATGAATAGTTCATCTTTTTGAATATATGTGTTGTGAATATGTTGTATCGTGTTGTTTGTGCTGCTGTAGGATGGCGTAGGGGTGTTGTTTTCGAGACTGCAAATTTACACAAAAAAAATGACATGGCTGGAGATGCTTTGTTTTTTCTCTGTTAAATTGTTGTTGAGGCCTGGCTTGTATGCGGCTGCCACCGGCGACGACCGGCATTGGCGTGTGCGGCATTTTGCGAAAACGCCCGCAAAAGTGGGGGGGAAATAGTTAATCGGGTGAAAAAAAAAGTATTTTCTTATTGTATATCAAAAAAAAAACATATCTTTGCAACTATAATATTGTATTTATTAATTATTTAAAAAATTAAAACACATTTACTTATGAAAAAGACCTTATTAGTTTTGGCGGCTGTATTGATGGCTTCTGCCATGACAGCCCAAACCTTGTGGTCGGAAGATTTCTCCCAAGGTATTCCTTCAACTTGGACAATGTTCGACGACGGCCACACTGCCCATCACGAGAGTATGCGTTCGGGTGCATGGTGCGCTTCTACAATTTATGGCAACCCCGTTCCCGGTGTCGTCAGCTGTTCATGGTTCGATCCTGCAGGTGTTGCCGACCGTTGGCTGATTACCGATTCTTTCCAAGTGCCCGATTCTGGCTATGTCTTCGCTCTGGATGCTGCCTGCTATGAGCCTGCCTATCCCGATGGTTTCATGGTAAAGGTTTCCACCACCAACCGCGATAGCCGTGATGCTTTCCAGACCACTATCATTAACTGCCCTGCTGCCACTGGTGAATTTTTCGAATACCGTGCCTTGTTGGACGATTTCGTTGGCCAAACCATCTATGTTGCCGTCATTCAGAACTCGAGCGACATGAACTTCCTCATTGCTGATAACTTCAAGGTCTACGTACCTGCAGCCAACGAAGTTGCACTGATGAGCGTCAGCATGCCCGCTTATCTGGCAATGGGTAGCAACACCCCTGTCAATGGTGTGGTGAAAAATCTTGGTGCTCAGCCCCTCACCAGCTTTGATGTGACTTACAGTGTCAATGGCGGTGCCGATGTGGCTGTCTATTCGGTCACCGGTATCAATGTGCCTTTTGGCTCTACTTACAATTTCAGCCATAATGTTCCTTTCAGTGAGTCTACCCCCGGTAACTACACTATTACGATGACCGTTTCTAATCCTAACGGTGTGGAAGACCCCACTCCTGCTGACAATAGCCAGAGTGTTTCCACCTCGGTTTATGATCCTGCTACCGTTGTTAACCGTACGAGCATCCTCGAACAGTTCACTGGCGCCGCTTGTGGTTATTGCCCCGGTGGCCACGACCGTATCGAGCAGGCTCTTCAAGGAAGTAACACCATCTGGGCTGTCCACCACGCCGGATTCGGTAACGATGCCCTTACCTGCAATGCTAACCAGCAGTATACTTTCTTCTACAATGATGGTGGCAGCACCTATGCTCCCGCTTTGATGGTCGACCGTTACCACGGCGTTGCTGATGAACCCGGCCCTGTTACCTCTGTTGGCGATGTTTCCGCCATCCAGCAGTATGTGTCTACGGTCAACAGCGTTCCTTGCTTCTTGACGCTCAACGTTAACGGCATTACCTACAATGCTGACAACCGTACGTTTGGCGGCACCGTTACTGGCCATTTCACCAGCTCGGTTTACAATGAAAACACCCGTCTCACCCTGATGGTTGTTGAGGACAGCAACATTATGGCTCAGACCGACTACTCCACCGGTAGCACCCAGACTCTGCCCAACTATATGCACTTTAACGCTGTCCGTGCCACCCTTACCGATGTTTGGGGTGATGCTATCAGCGTGGATGCCAACGGTGATTTTACCTACAATGTCAACGCCACACTTCCGAACAACCTGAAGGCCTGGCGCTGCCGTGTCATTGCAATCGTCTCTGACCGTAATACCAGCGATGCTAACGCTTGTGCTGTCATGCAGGCTGCTACCACTGGCAACCTGAATGCCCCCTATGTGGGTATCAGCGAGGCCAACGAGGTTAGCCTGAATGCTTATCCCAACCCCGCCACCGACCACCTCACCATCGAGGCCGGCAGCAACATCAGCGAGATTAACATCTACAATGCCATGGGCCAGAAAGTGTATGCCAACAACAACGTAAATGGTGAGTTCTTTGTTGTCAATACCAACGATATGGCTTCCGGCATGTACATGGTGACCATCCGTACCGACAAGGGTGTTGCTTCACAGCGCTTTTCTGTTGTACGCTAAGATGTCACAGACAAACCTATAGATAATTAATTACAGAGGGTGTCAAGAACATTTTCTTGCACCCTCTTTTTTGTTGACAAGCATCATGAAAAAACAAATAGTGTTTCTTCTGACTCTTATGTCAGTCGCCTTGGTCTTCGCACAGAACGACCCCCAAGCGTTTACCCGTAAAATCCTTCTTGAGCAGTTCACAACGGCCCAGTGTGGCTATTGCCCTGCCGGGGCCGAGCGGTTGCGTTCAGCCACCGACGGCAATAACAATGTGGTGTGGCTTCGCTATCACGCAGGCTATGGTACGGACGATTTGACCAACGATATTGCCCAGACGATGACCCGCTTCTATGGCGGCAGCACCTTTGCTCCGGCCATGATGGTTGACCGCACCCATTTTGACTCCAGCCGTCCAGGTCCTGTGACGAGTGTGGGGCAGGTGTCGGACATACACCTCCTTCTCGGCCAGGCCAAGTCTGTCAAGACCTATTGCAAGGTGCAGACCCCGAAGGTGAAGTTCAATGCCGACACTCGTTCGCTTGAGTGTACGGTTACAGGCCGTTTTAGTGACGAGGTATACGGCGCCTCCACGCGGCTGCAGATACTCCTGGTGGAGGACAGCATCTACATGAGCCAGTCCGACTATGGCGTGGGCCAATGGGTCAACTACTGGCATCTCGGTGTAGTGCGCGATACGCTCACCCCCATGTGGGGCATGGAGCTGGAGGTGTCGTCCGATGCCAACCGGAACTTCTCGCACACGGTCACCTACACGCTTCCCTCCGCCTTTAAATATAAAAACTGCAAGGTGGTGGCCATCGTCTACAACTATGCCCCCAACGACATAAACAACTGCCAGGTCCTCAATGCCGCCATCAGCGACTACATCAGCCAAACCCTTGGGATTGGCGAGGTGGCCGACGGCACTGGCATGCGACTCTTCCCCAACCCCGCCACCGACCGCGTTGTGGTTGAGGCCGAGACCCCCATGCTCCAGGTAACTGTTGTGGATGCAATGGGACGCTGCCCGATTACCCTTGCCGCCGACGGAAGCCGACATGTAAACATCGACCTATCGTCCCTTGCGGCAGGCGTTTACATTGTGCAAGCAAAGACGTCCAGCGGCATTGCCACACGCCAATTGATTCTCCGTTGACCGTCTTAGCCCATGTGGCCGACCGGTGTGAGATGCAATAAAACAACTTTTTTCCTGTTATGTTGCAAAAAAAGTGTAATTTTGCATCGCGAAAAGAATATAGACATATGAAGAAAACCCTCTTTATTATTGCTCTTGTGGCTGCCGCTATCTCTGTTAATGCCCAGCGTGTTAGCTCACGCGCCAAGGCAGTCCGCATGCTTGCCTATGCCCGTCCCGAATACCAGGTGAAAGACGTAAAAGTCTACGCCGACACAATGACCGTTTTCTCCCTGGCCGACTACCCCATCTACCCCTTAGGCAAATGGAGCAGCGTGGAGCAGTTTATCACCAACAACCAGCTTCTGTGGTACCGCCAAAGTGGCTACAAGTCGTTCTACGACACGATGACCGTGGCCGTAAACACCCTTACCCGTCTCGATGGCACCAACATCAACTTCTACCGCAGTATATGGACCGACAAGCTGGAAATGATTGCCGCCAAGATAACCGACACAGCCGTGGTGCTCGACAACGGTGTGCGGGTGGGCATGTCCAAGGAGGAGGTCTTTAAAACCGTCTTCAAAAGCTACCCCAAGTCCTACACTGCCGATATCAACGTGCTGAAAGTGATAGCCGGTGCCGCCGAGGTGGGCGAAATCTACACCTTCAAAGGCAACCGCCTGCGCCACATTCAGATTATCAGCCGCTACAAGTATTATTGATTCCCAGGCCCCTCACCGTTTGCTCACCCAAAGTCACAGTGAGGGGTTTGGCCATGGGCATTATTGTCAAAACACTCATGCGTAAGATAGGACTCTTCTTCGGCTCGTTCAATCCCGTCCACATCGGACACCTCATCATCGGCAACGCGATGCTTGCCCACTGCGACCTTGACGAGGTGTGGTATGTCGTATCACCCCAAAATCCGCTCAAGGAGCGCAAAACACTGCTTGCCGACCAGCAGCGTCTGGAAATGGTTCGTCTCGCTGTCCACGACAACTACCGTATGCGTGCCTGCGATGTCGAGTTCCACCTCCCCATTCCCTCTTACACGGTCCTTACGTTGGCACATCTGGGCGACAAATATCGCGACAAGCAGTTCTGCCTCATCATGGGCTCCGACAACCTCGACACCTTTGAGCGCTGGCGCAACTGGGAGTTCATCATCGAACACTATCAGATTTATGTCTATCCCCGGCCCGGCCATACGGGTGGCAAACTTGCCTCGCATCCCAACGTCACGATAGTCGATGTGCCGCAGATAGACATCTCGTCCACCTACATCCGCGAGCAAATCCGCCAGGGACACGACGTCCGCTATCTCCTGCCCGAACCGGTCTACCAATACCTGACCGAGATGCACTTCTACGAGCGGTAGCCGTCCCCACACCCCTTTGTGTACCAACCGTCCGGCCCCCGGTTCCGGCCACAGGTGCTACTGTGCGTAAAAAAAAGAGTACCCACACAGGGTACTCTCGGAAGTGGTATTAATAATTTTGTCGTAAAATGAAAAGACTCAATTGCCTTTGCCCGGTCGGCAAAAGGTAGCCCCTACTGCGGTTTTCCCCCTTACGGGCCAAACCGTCAGCTCTTCTTGATGCGGGGCCGTTTCTTCTTCGGGGCGGCCTCGGGGGCAGCGGGAGCCTCCGTCTCGCTCTTGCGTGCGCGGCTTTGGCGCTTGGGTTTGGCAGTCGCCTTCTCCTCCTCGGCCAGGTGTTCCTGCTCCTCGGGGGGGATTTCGGCATAGGCGTATATCTCGCTGTCGATGTCCATCAGCTCTTCGTCGGTGGGCTCATAGTCCTCGTCGCCATTCTCATCCTCCTCGGCATCCCTGTCCTTGAAATCGTCATACTCCTCATCTGGGATGTCGTCGCTGAAAGCCTCCTGCAGTTCGGCTCCCAGCTCGCCCAGCGAACCGTGGGCATGGGCACGCTTCTTGCCGCTGTCCATCTCGTCGCCATAGTTGCCGTGGCGCACCTCGCGCTCCTGATGGCTGGAGTCCTCCTCCTCTTTGTCCAATGCTTCTTGCAGGGGAGCAAACTGCACGTCGGCCTTCTCCACCTCCTCGTCGAAATAGTCTTTCTCCGAGTCGTCGTCGGTGAACGAAGTGTCGATTTTCACATCAAACTTTATCATATACATCGTGTCCTCTGTCTCCATCGGGACAACGAAAATTACATCCCCGTTTGGCTTCTCGAAGCGTTGCAAATGGTCGGTATAGCCGTCTGGATATTGTTCCATGAACAGCTCCTTTAGTTTTTCGGAGAGGTTTTTATAGCTGACAATCAGATTTTTCTTGCGAGTTCTGCGAGTATTCATAGTGGGTTAATTTTTCTGCAAGTATAACAACTTTATTTCAAACAAACACTTTTTTTTCAAGAAAAAGTTTTCAACAGCGTTTTTTCCGGCCGCCGGGACAATAAAAAAGGGGCTTTTCGGTTATGGCAACGTATATGGCAAAACGCATCCTGTTTCTCCTGCGGTTGTACGTGACGCTGCTCCTTGTCTTCGTCACCCAAAAAGTGCTTTTCATGCTCTTCAACCTCCCGTCGGCGGGGGGCACCTCGTTCGGCGAATGGATGGCAGTGCTGTGGCACGGCCTCCCGCTCGACTCGGTGGCCTCCTGCTACCTCCTGGCAGTTCCTGCGGTGGCCGTGGCGGTCTCGTGCTTTTGCGGCCGCGTGTCGCTGCGGCGCGTCCTCACCCCCTACTATGTCCTGGCGGCGGTGGTCATGGCCCTGTGCTTTGCCGCCGACACGGTTCTCTACCGCTTTTGGGGCGCCAAGGTCGATGCCGCCGACCTGATGTATGCCGCCAAACCCAAGGACATGCTTGCCAGCGTCACCCTGCCGGCCATACTGGTCGGCACCCTGGCCATCGGCCTGCTGGTGTTCCACTATCTGCGTCGCCTGCGCCACGCCACGCCGCTCCTCCTGCCCCGTGTACGCCCCGTGTGGGCGCTGGCCATGATTCCCCTCCTTGCCCTGCAGCTCCTGGGCCTGCGCGGCGGCTTGGGCGACTCCACCGCCAACCCCAGCTATGCCTACTTCTCCGACAAGCCCTTTCTGAACCACGCCGCCCTCAACCCGCTGTTCAACATCACCCATTCCCTCTTCAAAACCGAGGACCTCTCCTCCCAGTTCCAGTTCTACGACAACGACCACCTGTCCCGTTTCGCCCCGGCCTATCCCCACGACGGCACCCTCGCCGACACGCTCCTCTCCACCCCGCGCCCCGACATACTCCTCATCGTCTGGGAAGGGGCGGGCAGTGCCATGACCGGCCCCGACAGTGTGGCGCCCAACCTCCACCGCTGGCAGCGCAAAGGGGTGTATTTCTCCAACTGCTATGCCAACAGTTTCCGCACCGACCGCGGCCTGGTGGCCGTGGTCAACGGGTGGCCTGCACTGCCCACCACCTCGCTCATGAAAAAAGCCGACATGGGGCGCAAGCTCCCGTCGCTGGCCCGCACCCTGCGCGACAACGGCTACAGCACCGCCTTCTACTATGGCGGCGACGTCGATTTCACCAACATGCGCGGCCACCTCTACGAGTCGGGCTTCTCCACCGTCTGCGGACAGGAGCACTATCCCGCCTCCCTGCCCCGTGGCAGCTGGGGTGTCCACGACGGTGCTTTTCTGCGTGCCTTGCCTGCGTCCGCCCCGTCGCCCTGGTTCACCGCCCTGCTCACCCTCAGCAGCCACGAGCCTTGGGATGTGCCCATGCACCGCCTTGCCGACGAGCGGCGCAACGCCTTTGCCTATACCGACTCCTGTATTGGCCACCTGCTCGACAGCCTAAGCCTAACCCCTGCATGGCGCAACATGCTGGTCGTCATAGTGGCCGACCACGGCATACCCGTCGACCTCCCGGCCTCGAGCCGCCATTTGGCCACCTGCATCCCCGTGGTGTGGACCGGCGGGGCCGTCAGGCAACCCCGCGAGGTCGATGTGCTCATGAACCAGTCCGACCTTGCAGCCACCCTCCTGGCCCAACTGGGCATGGACATAAGCGGCTTCACCTTCAGCCGCAACGTCCTTGCACCGTCCTACACCGCGCCCTTTGCCGTCAATGCCTACAAGAATGGTTTCTACTACATCGACACAACCGGTGTCACCTCGTTCGACTGCCTGTCGCTCTCCGAGGCCGACGGGGCCTATCCCCACGACACAGAGCGTCTCCACCGTGCCAAGGCCCACCTGCAGCTGCTCTACCTCACCACGGGGTTGCTACGCTGAACCTGCACCGTTCGTTCAAGTGCAATTCTTCATCAGTATCCCTCCAGTTTATCCTCCCAGTGTCGAATAACTGTAGATGAACTGTCGAATAACTGCAGAATAAGGATCGGCTCAAGGGTGGGGATGCATTGCCGTTACGGCATGTTGGGGACTGAACGGCTGGGTGTGCGGAACCTTGACGGCATGGCACTTTGTTGGGGGAAGAGGCAATGCGGTAGTCGACAACCGTCCTGTGCCACACGCTGTGGTGTGTGGCACAGGACGGTGCGTTGTGATGGGATGCTATTTGATGGCGAGTTTTTGGGTGACGGTGGCCTGTTGGGTGCGGAGGGTGAGGAAGTAGACCCCGGCGGGGTAGGGGTTGAGCGGAAGGGTGATGACGGGTTTGCCGACGGGGAGTGTGAGGAGTTCGCGGCCGGAGGCGTCGGAGAGGGTCAGCGTGCCGCTTGGGGCAAGGGCGTTGGTGTTGAGGGTTACTGTCACGCTGTGGTGGGCGGGGTTGGGGTTGAGGGTGAAGAGCGGCTGGCCTGTTGTGGGCGTTTCGATGCTTTGGTGTGAAGTTGTGTCATTTGCGCTGTTCGTATCGTCCGGGTTGGCGAAGTAGGCGGTGAAGGCGGTGTCCTGAGTGATGACGACGGAGCGGGGGTTGTCGGAGTTGCCGTCGTTCCAGTGCTGGAATGTGTAGCCTACGTGGGCAACTGCACGGATGGTGGCGGTGTCCAACTCCCAGAAGTTGCCGCTGCCTGTTGTGTATCCTTGCGAGCGGTTGTTGGAGGAGACATCCAAATGGAAGTATCCCCGATGCCAGAAGTAGGCGGTGACGGAGGTGTCGTGCGTGATGACGAAGCGGTAGGGGTTGGCGGTGCAGCCGTTGCACCAGTTGCGCAGTGCGTAGCCGGTGTTGGGGTATGCCGTGAAGGTGACGGTGTCGCCTTGAAGGAAAATCCCTGAACCCGACACGGTGCCTTGTGACGTGTCGTTACTGAGGACTTCGGCAGTGCAGGGGAGCGCTACGGCGAAGGTGGCAGTGAAGAGGGTGTCTTGTGTCAGGATTATGGTTCGAGGATTATCGGTGTTGCCGTCGTTCCAGTGCTGGAAATAGAATCCCGCGTTCGGTCTGGCGGTGATGAGCAAGGGCATATCGGACGAGAAGTGGCCGGAGCCTGATACAGTGCCCATGGTATCGCATTCCTCTTCGGGACGGGCCACGAGGTTGTATCGGTCTACAATGGGGAAGGCACCCCCCCACCATGTGGCCATGTAGGTGGATGCAGGAGAACTGTTCTGTAGCACCCACCAGCCTGGACGATTATAGCAGAAAGAACGTAGACGGGAACATTGGGGTCCGTCTATGCCTACAAGTAAGGTGGGGGTATATGGATACCAAACGGAGAAGTTTTGTTCAATGCTGACATTGCTGTTTTTTGTCCAGACGATAAAGAAAGATGAGTCGACTATGACGGGTTTGTCAAAATATGCTTCGTAGACATCACAATCGTAAAAACAGTTGGCTGTGTTGCGACTTAGCGGAAAAATCATGGTTTTTGGTGAGGCGGTATCCCATCGCAGGGAGTCGGAGAATCGGTACATGCTGTCGTTTTCGTAGTGAGCCAGAAAGGCATATTCAGGCAGTTTGGGGCTGCCGGGGGTGTACAGCGGCTGATAAGGCTCGACATGGTTGCGTCGGTTCTTGCTCACCGTGATGGCGAAGCCCTTTACGGCCATGCGTTCGCTGGTGAATTGCTCTTTGGCAACAGGAGTATCGCCATGGAAACCAATCTCCCTACATCCAAACCATTGATAGGGCCAAGTGCTGTTGCACGTGTCGGGGAAATAGGGGGTAGTGTCGTATAGGTCGGAGTGGTGGTATCTTGGATATTTGTAGTATATGGTGTCACCTTGTGCAAAGGCGGAGGCTGTGGCAACCATTGCTGCGGCCAGGGCTAATAAAAGTTTTGTATTTGTTTTCATGGCATGATTTTATATTGTTGTTGTGTTTGTAATTTTTTGCAAAAATACCTTTTTTTTTTGAATGGCTATAATTTTTTTGTGGAGTAAAGGAAAAGATAATATTACGATACGCGGACCGAGGGCCGTGCCGTATGTTTGGTTTGTGGCTGTAGTGAATGACGAGTGGTTTGTGGTCGCCGGATTTATGGATAGAGTTGTGTGTGGCGGTTAGTCGGAGGGGTTGCCGATGCGGCCGGTGGTGGGGTTGAAGGCAAAGGGGGTGATGAGATGGGCGATGGATTTGAGGAAGGGGGAGGGTCGGGAG
>Ga0310697_10001745_pt1 | contig 24437 bp, 21 predicted proteins | sample 172DNAGHGlowgp2_FD_203883 | JGI IMG/M metagenome (GOLD analysis project Ga0310697, IMG submission 203883) | Sheep rumen microbial communities from Palmerston North, Manawatu-Wanganui, New Zealand - 1728 DNA GHGlow gp2 (v2) (version 2) | ecosystem: Host-associated > Mammals > Digestive system >...
AATCGAGCGAACCTTCCAACGCTAAGACCGACGACATCAACCTGCTGTTCATCGGCAACAGCATCACGGCCGGCGCCACCTTGAGCGACAGGGCCAAGCAGGCGCCACCCATCGTTTGCGGCCAATTAGTCCAAGAGGCAACGGGAGTGACCACCAACGTGTACAACGGAGGCCATTCGGGCATCACGACGCTCGGTTTCCTGCCGGGGCGCAATGACTTCACACGCCTGCTGGCCGCTGCCAAAGACTACCAACGGAACAAGGGCAACCGCATCTACGTCTCCATCATGCTGGGCACGAACGACAGCGCCTGCTCGGGCACCGAGGGAGCGCCCGTGGCACCAGACACCTATGCCGACAACATACGTAAGATCATCGATACGCTCATCGACAGCATACCGGGATGCAAGATCGTGCTCAACTATCCCATCTGGTACAGCCCCAGCACCTACAACGGAGCCAAGTACCTGCAGGAAGGACTCGACCGTCTGCACAGCTACTACCCCAAGCTCGATGCCATCGTCGAAGCGTACAGCCAGGTCTATGCCGGCAACCGCAACGTATGGGAATTCTTCGAGAACAACCTGGAGCTCTTCACGCGTGAAAAAGGCAACGCCGGCGACTTCTACCTGCATCCCAATCAGGTAGGTGCCCAGCGGCTGGCAGAAATATGGGCCAAAAGCCTGCTGGAACTCATCGCCGCAGACGGCATCAAACCGCTTAATTAATAAGGGGAGTTACTCCCCAAAAACTACAGCTCAGCCTCAATAGCCTTGGCGAGGTCTTCGATCTGCGAGTCGCGTGCCTGCAGTTCCGAGCCGCGGCCCACGAGGAAGAAGGTAGGGAGGACGCTGACGCCGTAGAGCTGCACGATATCGTTGTTGATGCCCTCCGCACAATGGAGGCAGATCCACGGCAGCGCCTCGCACATCGTCTTCCAATAATGCTCGTCGGCATCCAACGACACCTGCATGATCTCCAGTCCGCGGCTATGGTACTTGGCATAGAGCTCGCGCAGCAAGATATTGCGTTGCTGGCTCTGCGGCAGGGCGTAAGCCGTGAAGTCGAGGAGCACCACATTGTCCTTCAACTCCGAGAGGCGTCGCTCACGACCGCGTATGTCGGGGAAACCGAAATCGATGATTCCCGTCTCGCGCACCTTATCACTGTCGAATTGTATCTCCATGGGCCGCGACTGGCGCGTATTGCGCAAGCCTCGCAAAGCGATATTACGAAGGTTCTCCGTGCGCAAGGCTGCAGGATAACGCAAGTCCCACTGTGTGGCCACGGCAGCAAAGAACTGCACGTCGCTGCGGTCGTCCTCGGGATTGAAGAGCATCTGCGAACCGATGGTCTGGAACAAGGCGAAGTAAGCGGCCGACGACGACGGGTCGCGAAGGATAAAGTCGGATTTGAGCGTCTGCTTGTACTGGCTGATAAGCAGCTTCGCGCGGTCGATCTTCTCCAATGCCGACAGCGTACCCACCGTGTCGAGCGCCGCAAGCTGCTGCTGAAGCTGGATGTTCAGCTGCGACATGGTCTTCATCGTACGCGAAGCCTCGTTGCCTTGAATGTCGTAGTCGGTAGCCATGCGACGCAGGGGAGCCTCAACACGAATGTCCTCGAGGGAATCGACAACGAAGTTGATCACCTGACGGCCGATGCGCAAACGATAGAACTCGGGCGAAGCCGTTGAGTCCTGCGGCGAGGCGGGAACGACGAAGGCAAAACGTCCGTCCGCCTTCAGACGAACGGAATCCACAGGCTGCACGCCGGAGAGCGTCAGCGCCTCAAGCACCAAGGTGGAGTCAGCTGCATCGCTGATCGTGCCCTCGACGCGGAACGTGGGACCCGACGAGGTACAGGACATCATCGTCAGGAAAAGGTAACACACGAGAAGTACGACGAGCGCCATGGCAATGACGCCGCGCATGATGGTCTGATTGGTTTTCTGAGCTCTTCTTCTTTTCATCTTATATCTTACTTAAAGCATTTCAGCGTGCAAAATTACAGAAAAATTCGCTAACTCAGCTCATTTCGCCCACTTTTTTTCCTGCTATGCACGATGCCAGTATCCCATCATTCCTGTGAGGCATACAAGAAATCACAAAGAGATGACTCGATAAATGACTCTTCTGACCCGATATAATCATTCAATGACCCGATAAAAGAGTGACTTTATCACGCAGGAAAAATTTCTATGAATATCATGCTTGCTTCCACTAAATGGGCAATTTTGGCATGTAATTCGCTTATTTCGTGATTGTTACAGAAGTGGAGGCTATACAGGTTGCCTCCACTCTTGTAATCAACAGATAATTGGATGGTTGCATGGCCATTTTGGCAAAATAGTGGAGGCTATGCGTTTGTTCATATAGGAAAAATTGCGTGAGTTAACGGCTGTTAAATGAACCCTTAAGGGTTTTGCCTGAAACCCTTAAGGCTTTTCGCGCAAACCCTTGAGGGTTACGGGCTAAAGCCTTAGGAATGATTCCTCCTTATGCCGATTGTGTCTTCCTGATTGTGCACTTCCCCAAAATGCAGTTGTCTGTACACTTTCGCACACGAAATCATTCAAAATGCCCTTCACATCATTCCTCGCTCTTCATTTCACGTTCATTGTTTTCCTCTGCTGCCATTGTTCGTTAGCGCAACGACGGCCTTTCGCTCCACGTTTTACGAATAAGAGGCTACGGTTTTACGAACATTCGCTAAGGCTGTAACGAACATTCGTTAAGGCGTTAAGGAACATTCGTTAGAGCCGTAAGGAATGGTCGTGAAAGGCAACAGGTACCTACCGAGAGTGTTGTGTGAGGGTTTCAACGGCTTTGCGCAGTGCCTTGTCCGTAGTGAGTTGTTGTTGGAGGGCACCGCGCTGGTAGAAGTAGCGACTGACGATCTCGATTTCGAGGTAAGGTTGTATGTGCTGACGGAAGCGTCGCAGGTCGGTAGCGAGGTCGTTGGTCTTGAGCTTGACCTCGAGGGCATCGAACTCGGCACGTGTCTCCTCGTCGCGTCCCTCGAAGCGGGCAAGCTGTCGCAGCTGTGCCAGCGCGGCGGCGGTGCGGCCGTTGTAGGTGAAGTCGCTGGCAGCCACGGTCTGCTCGAAGTCGGCATAGTCGGCATCGGTGATGTGGAACTGTCCTGGCTGCGCGATGGCGGGATGACGCGTCACGTAGTTCGTGACATAGTCGAAATAGACGTCTGAGGCAGCGAGGTCATAGACCATCGTGGGCACGGAATCCACGGCAAGGACGGAGTCGGGCAGAATACCGCCGCCGTCGCGTACAGGCCTTCCGAGGCGTGTGCGGAACTCACGGGTCAGGCTGTCGGGCAGCGTGGTGGCGGCGCCGTCGGCAGTGCGATGGCGGTAGTCATAGGCTTGTATGCAGCGCCCCGAAGGGATGTAGTAGCGGGCGGTGGTGATCTTGAGCTGACCGCGGTAGGGCAGCTCGCGGATGCCCTGGACAAGGCCCTTGCCGTAGGTGCGTTGGCCGAGGATGACGGCGCGGTCCAAGTCCTGCAAGGCTCCGGTGACGATCTCGGAGGCCGAGGCTGAGTTGCTGTTGACGAGGATGGCCAGGGGCATCACCGTGTCGATGGGCTCGGCGGGCGTGAGGTAGTCGTGACAGGTGGACGGCACCTTGCCTTTGGTGGATACGACGAGGCTGCCGCGTGGCACGAACATGCCAACGATCTCCACGGCTTCGCTGACCGAGCCGCCGCCATTGTCGCGGAGGTCGAAGATGAGGCTTGTCATGCCCTGCTGCTTCATGTCGAGGATGGCATGACGCACCTCGAGGGCACATTTGTCGGTGAACTCAGTGAGGTAGAGGTAGCCGACGTGGTGGGTACTATCGACGATGCCATACCAGGGCAGGCAGGGCAGCTGGATCTGACGTCGGGTGATTTTGATGGCGCGTGGTTTCTTCTCGCCGGGTCGCTGAACGCGCAGCTCGAAGGTCGTTCCGGGTTCGCCGCGCAGGTTCTTGCTGACCTGCGAGGTGGTCCAGCCCTTGATGTCCTTGCCGTCGATGGAGAGTATGACATCACCGGCACGCACACCGGCCTCCTGTGCGGGACATCCCTCGTAAGGATCTTCGATGACGGCGCGCTGCTCCTTATTATATTTATACGCGCGAATGAGTGCCCCGATGCCGGCATAGCGCCCTGTGGCCATGAGCTTGAGCTCGTCCTGGTCGTCGTCGGGGTAGAACTTGGTGTAGGGGTCTATCTCGGACAACATACCGTCGATGGCCCAGCGCACGGCGGTGTCGGCCGAGAGCGTATCGACGTAGAACATATCCAGCTGACGGTAGATGTCGGCAAAAATCTCAAGGTTACGCGAGATGTCGAAGCCTGTCTGCTCGCGAGGCTGCTGAGCGGACACGGTGGAGAGGAGCATGAAAAGTGAAAGCGTGAGAAGTGAGAAATGAGAAGTAAAACGGGACATGGGGGAAATTAATAATGGAGAATGGACAATGGACAATGGAGAATGTATAATGGATAATGGATAATGGATAATGGACAATGGACAATGGCGGAGCATTTCTTCTTTTTAAACAACGAATTATTCGCGCTCGGCTCGAAGAGACGCTTGACACTTCAAGAATTAAACGAATTTTCGTTTGCGTCGTGGCAGTGTGAAAATAGGGCTATAGGACAAGAAAGAATTCGTATAATTCGTTGTCTTATAAAACATCTTCTGTACCAAACGATATATCATTGCTTAATGGAGTTAGTTGTTCAGGCAGTTGCGGAGCCGTTCGGGTTCGACTTGTGTGCCCATGACCTGAATGACTTCGCCGGCGGTGCGGTTGCCATAGTCGAGACAGGTGGGGAGGTCCTTGCCGTGGATGAGGCCATGGAGGAAGCCGGCGGCGAAGAAATCGCCGGCAGCGGTGGTATCGACCACAGGCTTCTCGCATCCGGGTGCCAGGAAGATCTCGTCGCCCGTGGCACGGCTCATGCCGAGCGCTCCTTTCTTGCCCACCTTGACGATGGCCACGTCGGTCATGGACGCCAGGAGTCGCAGCGAAGCCTCGGGATCCTGACGCCCGCTGAAGGCTGCTGCTTCCTCTTCGTTGGCGAAAGCGATATCGACATAATCACGAATCAGCTCCACAATATATTCATGGTGGTCGAGCACGATGTTCCACGAAGCCAGATCGTAGCTCACGGTGAGTCCTGCCGCCTTGGCCGCGCGAAGGATCTCGCGAAGCTGGAGCTGGTCCTGAAGGAGGTAGCCTTCGATGTGCAGGATGTCGTACTGCGAGAGATCGACGTTCTTCAACGCTACGCCCAGCTGGGGAGCTGCACCGAGATGCGTGGCGAAGGTACGTTCGTGGTCGGGGGTGACCAACGCGTTGGCGGTGCCCGTCTGCTCGTTCGGGATGACGGCGAGATGAACATCGATGCCCCGTGCCTGGGCCTGCTCGGCGAAGAAACGTCCTGTCTCGTCGTCGCCGACGGCACCGATGAAGCCTGTAGCATCACCCAAGACGGACAGCGCATGAATCGTGTTGGCGGCGCTGCCGCCTGTTGCACGTTCGATGTCGAGGCCGACCAGACGTTGGCGCAAACGCATGAGTCCTTTGCGGTCGATATGTGTCATGCCACCTTTGGGCAAACTAAGTTCGTTAAGTAGCTTTTCGTCGCCCAAATGGACCAAAATATCCACTAAAGCGTTACCAATACCTATGATTTTTGCCATAAACTTGAAAATTTTCTGCAAAAGTATTGTTTATTTTTGAGAAAAGCACTACTTTTGCCCCGCAATTCCGAGAAAAAAGCGTTAAAACGCCGTTTTACCCTCGTTTCTGCGCTTCATTTGCACCCAAACGGGTCGAGAAATCTGCTTCAGTAGCTCAGTTGGTTAGAGCACCTGACTGTTAATCAGGGGGTCGTTGGTTCAAGCCCATCCTGGAGCGCAAAAATCTCGGAAGAGCCTGCTTCAGTAGCTCAGTTGGTTAGAGCACCTGACTGTTAATCAGGGGGTCGTTGGTTCAAGCCCATCCTGGAGCGCTTAGGGCGTTGGTCCGCAAATCTCTTCGGAGGTTGCGGACTTTTTTTTTAATCTACATCTTACAATGACTTTTCAAGAACTGGGACTTGTCCCACAACTCCTTCAGGCGATTACGGAGCTGGGCTTCGAAACGCCCATGCCCGTACAGGAAGCCGTCATCCCCCATCAGTTGGACACCGAGCAGGACCTCGTGGCCTTGGCACAGACCGGCACGGGCAAGACGGCAGCCTACGGTCTGCCCCTGCTGCAGCGGCTGAGTGCCGCACCATTGGGCGATTCGCCTTCCGCCATCATCCTCTCGCCGACACGCGAACTGTGCCTGCAGATAGCCGACGACCTGGAGTCGTTTGCCAAATACCTGCCCGAAGTGCGCATCCTGCCGGTTTACGGCGGCACGAACATCGAGCCGCAGATTCGCGCCTTGCGACAGGGCATACATGTTATCGTGGCGACGCCCGGACGTCTCATCGACCTGATGCACCGCGGCGCAGCACAGTTGGAGGGCGTGCATACCGTAGTGCTCGACGAGGCCGACGAGATGCTGTCGATGGGCTTCTCGGAGAGCATCGATGCCATCCTCGAAGGCGTGCCTGAGAAACACACCACGCTGCTGTTCTCGGCCACCATGAGCCGCGAGATTGAACGCATAGCCAAGAACTACCTCCACGATGCGCGCGAGATTGTCGTCGGCAGTCGCAACGAGGGAGCCGAGCACGTCAACCACATATATTATATGGTACACGCGCGCGACAAATATCTTGCCCTGAAACGCGTGGTGGATTACTACCCGAAGATCTACGCCATCATCTTCTGCCGCACACGCATGGAAACGCAGGAGATAGCCGACAAGCTGATCCAGGACGGCTACAACGCCGATGCCCTGCACGGCGACCTGTCGCAGCAACAGCGCGACCTGACAATGCAGCGCTTCCGCCAGCACAGGATCCAGCTGCTCGTGGCTACCGACGTGGCCGCCCGAGGACTCGACGTCGATGACCTAACCCACGTCATCAACTACGGGATGCCCGAAGACATCGAGAACTACACGCACCGTAGCGGACGTACAGGGCGTGCCGGCAAGAAAGGCACAAGCATCTGCATCGTCCATCAACGCGAGCGCAGCCGGATCCGTGACGTGGAACGGACCATCAAGAAGGAGTTCGTGCGCGGCACCCTGCCTTCGCCCAAGGAGATATGTTCGAAACAGCTGTGGAAAGTGATCGACGACATCGAGCGCGTGGAGGTGGAGGAAGAGGAGATTGCCGACTTCCTGCCCGAGGTGCGCCGCAAATTGGAATGGTTGGACAAGGACGACCTCCTGAAGCGCATCGTCAGCCGCGAGTTCAGCCGCTTCCTCCGTTATTATGCCAACGCGCCTGAGATCGAAGAGATCAATCCCGACGTGAAGGAGAAGAAGAGCAAGGGGAAGAAGGAAAGCGGCGAAGGACATCGCCGTGCCGAAGGCGACCACGAGCCCGAGGAGGGTTACACGCGCATCTTCATCACCTTGGGCAAAGTAGATGGTTTCTACGCCCGCGAGATCATCGGTTTGGTGAACAACCGCTGTCCGGGTCCCAAGATTGAGATGGGCCGCATCGACCTGCGTCCGACCTTCTCGTTCTTCGAGGTTCGGGAAGAAGAGGCGGGACGCGTGCTCAAGGGACTGCGAGGGTTCACCTACAAGGGACGGCACATCGGCGCGGACATCGCGGAGCCCGCAGGTGAAAACGCGGCCGAAGACAAACCCAAAGGCCCGAAGAACCGCGCTCAACGGCGTTTCGAGAAGGCGCAGAGCGACAACAACAAGAAAGGACGCCGCACAAAAACGGACAAGAAGAACAAGGACAACGAGCCTTCAGGCAAGAAGAAGAAAAAGGGCGATTGGCGCCAATTCTTTCACCACGACGACCGCACATAATCGTCAGAAAGCGAAAAAATAGGCAAACGTAGGCAAAAAAAAGACAAAATACTTGACTTCGCCTTTTTGAGGTTGTATCTTTGCACACGAATTTGAATAGAGACTGAGCTCAACCGATGAAACAACTGCTGATAGAGACCTACGGATGCCAGATGAACGTGGCTGACTCGGAGGTCGTGGCTGCGGTCATGAAAATGGCCGGTTACGAGGTCACCGAGGTGTTGGACGACGCCGACGCGGTGTTCCTCAACACGTGTTCCGTACGCGATAATGCGGAACAGAAGATTCTTTCGCGACTGGAGTTCCTGCGTAGCATCAAGCGACGGAGGCCCCTCATCATCGGCGTGCTCGGCTGCATGGCGGAGCGTGTGAAGGAGGAGCTGATGGAAACGCACGGCGCCGACCTCGTGTGCGGACCGGATGCTTATATGTCGTTGCCGGAGCTGATAGCCCAAGTGGAACTCGGGCATAAAGCCATCAACGTAGCACTTTCGACTTCCGAGACCTACCGCGACGTGGTGCCGCAACGGCTGCACGCCAATCTCATCGGCGGTTTCGTCAGCATCATGCGCGGTTGCAACAACTTCTGCCACTACTGCATCGTGCCCTACACCCGTGGCCGCGAACGCAGTCGTGACGTCGAGAGCATCCTGCGCGAAGTGACCGACCTGCGCGACCGCGGTTTCAAGGAAGTGACGCTGTTAGGACAAAACGTGAACAGCTATCGGAATCCCGATATTCCGAATAGTCAGGAGAATCCGGGCTTCCCTGATTTGCTCCGCCGCGTGGCACAAGCCGTGCCTGAGATGCGCGTACGTTTCACCACGAGCCATCCCAAGGACATGAGCGACGAGACACTGCGCGTCATTGCCGAAGAGCCTAACGTCTGCCGCCACATTCACCTGCCCGTGCAGAGCGGCTCGGATGCCGTGCTCGCACGAATGAACAGGAAATACACGCGTGCCTGGTATCTCGACCGCGTGGCGGCCATCAGAAAGATCGTTCCCGACTGCGGCCTCACAACCGACATCTTCGTGGGCTACTGCGGCGAGACGGAGGAGGATCATCAGCTCTCGCTTTCGCTTATGCGTGAGGTGGGCTACGACTCTGCCTTCATGTTCAAATACAGCGAACGCCCCGGCACCTATGCCTCGAAGCACCTGCCCGACGATGTTCCCGAGGAGGTGAAGCTGCAACGCCTGAACGAACTCATCGCCCTGCAGAACGAGATCTCGGCACAAAACAATGCCCGCCAAGTAGGAAAGGTGGGCGAGGTGCTGGTCGAAGGCACCAGCAAACGGTCGCGCGACCAGCTCTTCGGGCGCACGGAGCAGAACCGCGTCGTGGTCTTCGACCGCGGCAACCACCATATCGGCGAGCGCGTCATGGTGAAGATCACGAGCAGCTCATCGGCTACATTAAAAGGAGAAGCATTATGAAACGAAAAAGGAATAAGACTTTCGGGCGGATGCAATGGCTCACGTCGTGCATCTCCACGACGCTCGTGCTCTTGCTGTTAGGGCTCGTGGTGCTGTTCGGCCTTTCGGCCCGCCAGTTGTCACAGTCGGTGCGCGAGAACCTGACCATCACCTTGCTGCTCGACGACGACGTAGCGACGAGCGCTGCCGATACCTTGGCAATGCGTCTGCAAGCACGCCCCTACGTGCGTTCCACGACGGTGATCTCGCGTGAACAGGCTCTGCAGGAAGAGAGCGAGCGCATGGGCACTGACCCCACCGAGTTCCTCGGCGGCGAGAACCCTTACACCTCGAGCATCGAGATGAATGTCAACGCCGATTACGCCTGCACCGACAGCTTGCTGTGGATTGCCAAGGAGTTGAAAGCGATGTGGCAGGTCGCTGATGTCGTGTATCAGCGCGACCTGGTCGATAACCTCAACCAAACGTTGCGCAAAGCCACCATCGTGCTCTCCGTGCTGGCGCTCCTGTTGATGATCATCTCCGTGGTGCTCATCAACAACACCGTTCGCCTGAGCGTCTATTCGCGTCGCTTCACCATCCATACGATGCGCCTCGTCGGAGCCTCGTGGGGTTTCATTCGCTGGCCATTCATCAAACGCAGCCTCGGCATAGGACTGACAGCAGCCATCATTGCCGACGCACTGCTCCTGGGAGGCATACACTGGGCGATGGCTCAAGACGCATCGATCGCTACCATAGCAACTCCTACCATCATCGGGATTATGGTGGCCACCGTATTAGTGGCCGGTCTGCTGCTGACATTAATCTGCACATGGCTTAGCGTCGGACATTTCCTCAGGATGAAAGAAAATGAAATGTATAAATAGAGTTGAAAGTGAAAAGTGAAAGAGTGAAAAGTGAAAAATAAAAGTAACTTGAAGATTAGAGATTAGAGATTAAAGATATATTATGAAGAATTTTGCATTCGAGAAAGTCAATTACATCCTGATAGCCATCGGTATGGCCGTGGTTATCCTGGGATTTATCTTGATGTCGGGTTCCGGTTCCAACGAGACCACCTTCAACCCCGAGATCTTCAGCGCCCTGCGCATCAAAGTGGCTCCCGCCATCACCTTTTTAGGCTTCGCCTTCATCGTGTATGGCATCATGCATCGTCCAAAAGATAAGGAGGAGTGCGCATGAGTGTCTTTGAAACCATCATCATTGCCATCGTCGAGGGGCTGACAGAGTTCTTGCCGGTTTCCTCCACAGGGCACATGATCATCACTCAAAACCTTCTGGGTGTCGAAAGCACGCCTTTCGTGAAGGCCTTCACGATCATCATCCAGTTCGGAGCCATCCTTTCGGTAGTCTGTCTCTATTGGAAAAGGTTCTTCCGCCTGAACCACGAGCCAGCGCCCGCAGGCAGCACTGCCTTGCAGGCTTTTCTCCACAAATGGGATTTCTACTGGAAGCTGTTCGTGGCCTTCGTGCCCGCCATAATCATCGGTTTCATCGGGAAAAAGTCCGGCTTAATCGACCGCTTCCTCGAGAGCGTCGAGGTGGTGGCCGTGATGTTGGTCGTGGGTGGTATCTTCATGCTCTTCTGCGATCGTCTGTTTAATAAAGGTAGCGAGCAGACGCCTCTCACCGAAGGCCGTGCTTTCCGCATCGGTCTGTTCCAATGCATCGCCATGATTCCCGGCGTCTCACGTTCCATGGCAACGATCGTAGGCGGTATGGCCCAAAAGCTGACCCGTCGTGCCGCTGCCGAGTTCTCGTTCTTCTTGGCAGTGCCTACGATGGCAGCCGCCACCGCCTTGGATGTGCTGCAGCTCTTCTTCGGCGATGAAGCCGATGCCAGCTGGGCAACGCGTGACAACCTGATGATGTTGGCGCTGGGTTGCATAGTGGCTTTCATCGTAGCGCTCCTGGCTATGAAATGGTTCGTCGATTTCCTTGCCAAGTACGGTTTCAAGGCTTTCGGCGTCTATCGTATCATCGTCGGTGCCGTCATTCTGGTCCTCCTGTGGACGGGCCACTCACTCGTAATGGTTGACTAATGAATTTCCAAGCAGGCGAAATACTCTATATCGACAAGCCCTATCGCTGGACATCGTTCGATGTCGTCAACAAAGTGCGATGGCTGTTGTGCAGGCGTCTTGGCACCAAGAAGCTGAAGGTAGGTCATGCAGGTACGCTTGACCCGCTGGCTACGGGTGTGATGATTGTCTGCACCGGTCGTGCCACAAAACGTATCGACGAACTCCAGGCTGGCACGAAAGAATATATCGCCACGCTGCGCCTCGGCGCCACGACACCCAGCTTCGACCTCGAACACGAGATCGACGCCTACTACCCCACCGATCATATCACCCGCGAGCAGGTAGAAAACGTGTTGAAGCAGTTCCTGGGACGCATCGAGCAGGTGCCACCCGCCTACTCCGCCGTGAAGGTTGACGGAAAACGCGCGTACGACCTTGCACGCAAGGAGAAGGACGTGGAGCTGAAGCCCAAGGTGCTGGTGATTGACGAGATTGAGCTACTGGAATACAGCGTGCAAGAGAACGACAGCGCTCCACTCCCCACATCCCCGATGGGAGAGGCCGGAAGCGGTTCCTTGCCCCGCACCGGGATGCGCAACAAAGCGTTCCTCACCTCCCCGGCAACGCCTTCAGACACCGAATCTTACCCTTACATCATCCTTCGCGTCGTCTGTTCAAAAGGTACCTATATCCGAGCCCTCGCCCGCGACATCGGGCAGGCATTGGGCAGCGGTGCTCACCTGACAGCGCTGCGTCGCACACGAGTCGGAGAAGCCACCGTCGAGGAATGCCTCTCCATGGAAGCCTTCCCCGAATGGCTTGAGACACAAGAAATAGAAATCCTTCAGCCATAAAATCATCAATCGTCAAATTGTAAATCGTCAAATTGTCTAATATATGAAGCTCTCACAATTCAAGTTCAAGCTCGATCCCGAGCGCATCGCCCAACATCCGGCTCCGTTCCGCGACGAGTGTCGCCTTATGGTTCTTCACACGAAGAGCGGTGTCATTGAACATCGCGACCATTTCTATGACATCCTCGATTACTTCGACGACAAGGATGTTTTCGTGTTCAACGACACGAAAGTCTTTCCCGCCCGCCTCGAAGGTAATAAGGAGAAAACGGGCGCCAAGATTGAAGTGTTCCTGCTGCGCGAGCTCAACCAGGAGTTTCGCCTGTGGGATGTGCTCGTCGAGCCGGCACGCAAGATACGTATTGGCAACAAGCTCTACTTCGGCGAGGACGAGAGTATGGTTGCCGAAGTCATCGACAACACGACCAGCCGTGGCCGCACCCTGCGCTTCCTCTACGATGGTCCCCACGAGGAATTCAAGGAGGCGCTCTACGCCCTCGGCGAAGCACCGCTGCCCAAGCAGATCATCTCACGCCCTGCCGAACCCGAAGACCTCGAGGATTTCCAGTGTGTCTTTGCCAAGAACGAAGGTGCCGTGACCGCTCCCACCGCCGGTCTTCATTTCTCCAAGCAGCTGCTCAAGCGCATGGAGATAAAAGGTATAGAGATGGCATTCATCACGATGCACTGCGGACTCGGCAATTTCCGCGACATCGATGTCGAGGATCTCTCGAAGCACAAAATGGAAAGCGAGGAGATGCACGTGGGCGCCGAGGCTTGCCGCCTCGTGAACACAGCCAAGGAAGAAGGACGCCACATCTGTGCCGTCGGCACGACCGTGCAACGCACGCTCGAAACGGCTATCGGCGCGGACATGCGCCTCAAGGAATTCGACGGCTGGACCAACAAATTCATCTACCCGCCCTACGACTTCGGTATCGCCGACAGCATGGTGGCCAATTTCTATATGCCCTATTCCACCCTTCTCATGCTCACCTGCGCCTATGGCGGCTACGACCTCGTGATGAAAGCCTACAAGGAAGCCCTTCGCGACAATCGCTACCGCTTCGGCACTTACGGCGACGCAATGCTTATCCTCAATGACTGATCTCTACCTCTCCCTCGGCAGCAATCTCGGCGACCGCCACACGCTGTTGCTCCAAGCCATCGAAGCCTTGGTGCAGCGCGTCGGCACCTTGGTCCGTTGCTCTTCGTTCATCGAAACGGAGCCCTGGGGCTTCGAGAGCGACCACCCGTTCCTCAACGCCGTGGCGCTGTTCCGCACTGAGCTGTCGCCCCGCGAAGTGCTCGCGACAACGCAAGCCATCGAACGCGACCTCGGCCGGCAACACAAAAGTGTCAACGGCTATGCCGATCGCACCATGGACATCGATATCCTGCTGTACGGCAACGAACACATCGATGAACCCGACCTGAAGATCCCGCATCCGCTGATGGCCGACCGTCCCTTTGTGATGAAGCCGTTGGGCGAGATTGCCCCCGACCTGACAGCACAACTGCTCCACCCCGATTCCCCATCCCCCAACTCTCGTCTCTAATCTTTAATCTCTAATCTCCAACAAAATATGGCTTTGAAAGCAGGCATCGTTGGACTCCCCAACGTAGGCAAATCAACTCTTTTCAACTGCTTGTCGAGCGCCAAGGCGCAGGCAGCCAACTTCCCCTTCTGCACGATTGACGCTCAGATGGGACAGATCACCGTCCCGGACGAACGCCTGAATAAGTTAGCCGAGCTCGTTCATCCCGGTCGCATCGTCCCTGCGACATGCGAGATTGTCGATATCGCCGGACTCGTCAAAGGCGCCTCCAAGGGCGAGGGCCTCGGCAACCAATTCCTCGGAAACATACGCGAATGTGATGCCATCATCCACGTCCTCCGCTGTTTCGATGATCCTAACATCGTACACGTCGATGGCTCGGTAGATCCCGTTCGCGACAAAGAAATCATCGACGCGGAGCTCCAACTGAAGGACCTCGAGACGGTGGAAAGCCGCATCCAACGCGTCGAGAAGCAAGCCCGCGTGGGCGGTGACAAGCAGGCCAAGATTGAACTCGGCGTGCTCGAAGCCTACAAGGCAGCCCTCGTGGAGGGACGCAGTGCCCGCACCGTCACCTTCGAGACCGAGGACGAGCAGGCCGCCGCCAAGAACCTGTTCCTGCTCACCACCAAACCTGTGCTCTACGTGTGCAACGTCGATGACGCAGCAGCCGCCAACGGCAACGCCTACGTCGAAGCGGTGCGCGCTGCCATCGCTGACGAGGAGGCCGCACTGCTCATCATCAGCGCACAGACAGAAGCCGACATCGCCGAACTCGAGAGCTACGAGGAGAAACAGATGTTCCTCGAGGACATGGGCCTCAGCGAGAGCGGCTGCGACCGACTCATCAAGGCCATCTACGCCCTGCTCGGACTGCAGACATTCATCACCGCAGGGCCCATGGAAGTCAAGGCTTGGACGTTCCGACGCGGATGGAAGGCACCACAGTGCGCCGGCGTCATACACACCGATTTCGAAAAGGGATTCATCCGCGCCGAGGTCATCAAATACGACGACTACATCCATTATGGCTCCGAAGCTGCCGTCCGCGAAGCAGGCAAAATGGGTGTCGAAGGAAAGGATTATGTCGTACAGGACGGCGATATCATGCATTTCAGATTTAACGTTTAAAAGCAATGGAAAGTCTATTCATTCACTGGAACCCCGATGCCGTGGCGTTCACGATCGGCTCGTTCGGCATCCGCTGGTACTCGTTCTGTTGGTGCATCGGCCTGCTGCTTGTCTTCCTGTTGGAGCAACGGCTGTTCAAGGAGCAAAAGATACCCGATGAGAAGTTCGAGCCGCTGTTCATCTACTCGTTCCTCGGCATCCTCATCGGAGCACGCTTAGGACACTGTATCTTCTACGAGCCTGAATATTTCCTGAGCTCGCCGACCCACATGCTCGAAATGATCATTCCTTTCCGCAAGATGGCAGATGGATCGTGGCATTTTACGGGCTACACGGGTTTGGCTTCGCACGGTGGTACAATCATGTTCATCTTTGCCCTGTGGCTCTATTCGCGCCGCACGAAGTTGCCCTTCCTCACGGTCGTGGACAACATCGGTATCGTGACGCCCATCTGTGCCTGTGCCATCCGACTGGGCAACCTGATGAACTCCGAGATTATTGGCAAACCGACCGACGTACCCTGGGCTTTCATCTTCGAGCAGGTCGATGAGCTGCCGCGTCACCCCGGCCAGCTCTACGAGGCCATCGCCTATCTCCTCTTCTTCTTCGTCGGCTGGTGGTTCTATCGCCGCCGTCCCGAACGTGTAGGCACCGGCTTCTTCTTCGGACTCTGCATCCTTCTGATCTTCACCTTCCGCTTCTTCATCGAATATACGAAAGAGGTACAGGTGTCGTTTGAGAACGGAATGTTATTTAACATGGGCCAAATTCTCTCCGTACCCTTCATCCTCCTCGGAGCATACTGGGTGTGGCGCGGCATGAAGGCTACAGCAAAACACGCCTAATCGAAACATTCTCCAACTATGGCCAACAACAGATTCTCCCAGATAGGCACACAGGTGCAGACACAGATGCAGACGCTCACTCCGCAGCAGCTGCTCGTCAGCCAACTGACAGAGATGCCCGTGGAGGCGCTCTACGAACGTGTTGACCAGGAGCTCAAAGAAAACGTAGCCCTCGAGCGCGATGACAAAGAGGAGTGGAACGATAGCAGCGAAGACAATGCGATAGACGGACTCTCTTCCGGTAACGACGAAGTCACCCTCAACGACCAGACGGCAGACTATGGCTCGCCCGACGACATCCCTGACCACCTGCCCAGCGCTCAGGCCATTCCGGAGGCTGCCGTGGGCGAAACGCTTTCGTTCTACGACCAGCTCGAGGAACAGATTGGCTTCCTGCACCTGAACGACCATGAGAAGGAACTGATCCGCTACCTCATCGGTTCGTTAGACGACGACGGCCTGCTCCGCACTTCCTTGCAGCAAATCCTCGATGAACTCGAGGTTTACCATAACGTGGACACGTCTATCCAGGAATTGGAACAGATGCTCCACGTGCTGCAGACCTTCGAACCGGCAGGCGTCGGAGCACGTTCACTGCAGGAGTGCCTGCTCCTGCAGGTCCAACGTGGCGATGACCACCACGCGCCGCTCAAGCAACAGCTGAAAGTGCTCATCGAAAAACACTTTGATGCACTGATGCTCAACCGATGGGATCGCATACAAAGGAGCATGCAACTCACGGATGCCGAAGTCAAGAGGTTGCAGCATGAGATACGGCGTCTCAACCCGCGCCCCGGAAGCTCAATGGGCGAGGCCATAGGGCGCAGCCTGCAACAGATAACGCCCGATTTCATCGTAGAAAACGACCCTTATGGCAATCTCACATTGACGCTGAACAAAGGGCATGTACCCGCTTTGCGCGTGAGCGATGACGACCTCAGCCTCCTTCAGGCCTATGAGCAACGCGATCCCGACAAGCTTTCCCGCGCAGAGCGCGAGGGGGCCAGCTATCTACGCGAACGAGTGGATCGCGCTCAAGGTTTCATCGATGCCCTGCGCCAACGCCAGTACACCCTGACGACGACGATGCAGGCTATCATCCATCGGCAACGCGCCTTCTTCGACAGCGGCGACGAGACGCTGCTGCGTCCTATGACGCTGGAGGACGTGGCCAAGGATACGGGCTTGCATCTGTCCACCGTCAGCCGCGTGAGCAACTCCAAATGGGTGCAGACCACATACGGCATCTACCCCCTGCGATGGTTCTTCACCTCCGCCGCCCGCCTCGAAGGCGAAGACGTCAGTGTCCGAAGCATCAAAGCAGCACTCAAGGAGGTCATCGATGCCGAGGACAAACAGCATCCCTTGACCGATGAGGCACTGACCACAGCCCTGCAACAACGCCACTTTGATGTGGCGCGGCGCACAGTGACTAAATATCGCGTTCAGATGGGCATCCCCGTGGCAAGGCTCCGGAAATAACATATCCAAATATTAAACGCTCAACCCTCAACCCCAGTGAACAGAACCATTCTTCTTGCCGCGCGCTGGCTTTCCACGATCTTCCGTCCCGAGTTCTTGCCCGTGATCGGTGTGGCCGTGCTGTTCCTCTTCACTTATCTGAGCTTGCTGCCGTGGGCCTTCAAGCTGGCTGTGCTGTTGCTCATCCTCTTGGGCACGATCCTGCTGCCGCGATGGACCATCCTGTTTTGGCGCCGCCAGCGCGGTTGGGAGCCTCATCTGTTGCGTTGGCGTGAGAACCGCTTCTTCCCTTACCTTATTTATTTCCTCTACTACGCCTTCACGCTGCATCTGCTCAACCGCTTCCACCTTCCCCACTACATGTCAGGCATCCTCGTCGGAGCACTGCTCATTCAAGGCAGCTGTACCCTCATCAACTCAAAATGGAAGATTTCCATGCACTGCGCAGGAGCCGGTGGAGCTATTGGAGCACTCGTAGCCTACAGCTTGATCTTCTATTTCAATCCGGTCGGATGGCTCTGCCTGCTCATCCTCATTTCCGGTCTTGTCGGCAGCAGCCGTATGCTCCTTCGCCAGCACGACCTATGGCAGGTTCTGGCAGGCACTCTTTTGGGCGTAGTGGGCGGTTTTGCAGGCATAATCTTCTTTTAAGCAAAAATAAATCGGCTTTTGTGAGGTGTTATTCATAAATAATGCTTACCTTTGCAGCCGAAAAACAATGTGGATAGATTTGGGCTGCTTGCAACCACAGTAAAAAATGCTAAAAGAACAACCGAAAGGTTGATGCATTGTTACCCAATGAAATCCCATTCTTTCACAAATTATTAATTATAAATCATTAAATTGTAAATTAGAATGGGTTATTTATTTACCTCTGAATCCGTTTCAGAAGGCCACCCCGACAAGGTGGCCGACCAGATCAGCGATGCTGTATTGGACAACTTATTGGCCTTCGACCCACAGTCGAAGGTAGCCTGTGAGACGTTGGTCACGACTGGCCAGGTCGTGCTGGCCGGTGAGGTGAAAAGCGAAGCATACGTGGATCTCGCCGAGATCGCACGTAAGACCATCCGACGTATCGGCTACACAAAGGGCGAATATATGTTCGAGGCCAACTCATGCGGCGTGTTATCTGCTATCCATGAGCAGAGCCCCGACATCAACCGCGGCGTGGAACGTTCCGACCCCATGAACCAGGGCGCCGGTGACCAGGGGATGATGTTCGGTTATGCCACCAACGAGACCGAGAATTTCATGCCCTTGGCACTCGACATCAGCCACCGCATCCTGCGCGTGCTGGCCGACATTCGCCGCGAGGGTCGCGAGATGACCTACCTACGCCCCGATGCCAAGAGCCAGGTGACCATCGAATATGCCGAGGACGGGAAACCCGTACGCGTGGACACCATCGTCGTCTCGACACAACACGACGACTTCATCCAGCCCCTCGACGGCGACCAGGCAAAGGCCGACCAACAGATGCTCGACCAGATCCGCCGCGACGTCATCACCATCCTCATGCCCCGTGTCGTCGAGAGCATACAAAGCGCCGCCGTCCGCGCCCTCTTTGACGACCACATCACCTACCACGTCAATCCCACTGGCAAGTTCGTCATCGGAGGTCCCCACGGCGATACAGGTCTCACGGGACGTAAGATCATCGTCGATACCTATGGCGGCAAAGGTGCTCATGGCGGCGGTGCTTTCTCGGGCAAAGATCCTTCGAAGGTCGATCGCTCAGCAGCCTATGCTGCACGTCATATCGCCAAGAACATGGTGGCTGCAGGCGTAGCCGATGAGATGCTCGTGCAGCTGAGCTATGCCATCGGCGTGGCAGAGCCCGTCAGCATCTATGTCAACACTTTTGGCAAGAGCCATGTTAAGGCAAGCGACGGCGAGATAGCCCGCAAGATCAAGGAGCTCTTCGACCTCCGTCCAAAAGCCATCGAGGACCGTCTGAAGCTTCGCGCACCCATTTACGAAGAGACCGCTGCCTACGGCCACATGGGACGTGAGCCGCAGCGCGTCACCAAAACATTCCATAGTCACTACGGCAAGCCCGTCAGCCTGGACGTAGAGCTCTTCACATGGGAGAAACTCGACTACGTGGATCGCATCAAAGAAGCTTTTGTCCTATGAAGATTGCCGTCTATTGTGCCTCAAGCACCAAGATTCATCCAGACTTCTTCGCCGCAGCACGCGCCATCGGCGAAGGGCTGGCCAGGCGGGGCATAGGCCTCATCAACGGTGCCGGACACATGGGACTCATGGGCGCCTCGTCCGATGCCTGCCTTGCTGCCGGAGGAGAAGTGACGGGCATCATACCATCGTTCATGGTAGATCAAAACTGGCACCATACGGGTCTCACGAATCTCATCGAAACCCGCGATATGCACGAGCGCAAGCAGACCATCGCCGACATGAGCGATGGCTGCATTGCGTTGCCCGGAGGCTGCGGCACACTCGAGGAGCTCATGGAGGTCATCACGTGGAAACAGCTCGGACTCTATCTCAAACCCATCGTCATCCTCAACACGCGCGGCTATTACGACCCGCTGCTTCAGCAGCTCCAGCGCGGCATCGACGAGCATTTCATGGGACCTCGCCACGCCGAGATCTGGCGCGTAGCTCAGACACCCGAGGAAGCCATCGACCTCGTCCTCTCCACACCCCTCTGGGATGCCAGCGTCCGTAAGTTCGCTGCCATCTAACTGCCATCCTCATCTTTTATCTCTCATCTCTAATCTCTTATCTTTAATCTATAATCTCTTATCTCCCATCCCTCGCTCCATACCAGCCCTCTTCCCCTTCTCTACCGCCAAATGGCAGTAGAGGACTCGCTGATGTCCAATGACACCCTCCTGTTCCGGTCCTCCACGACCCCCGATGAGGGCATTTGGGGTATGAAAGGCTATGCCATGCCCGATATGCCCCATCGTTCGGATGTCATTGCCTGTTCGCTTCTGGTGTGCCTTCTCCTACTTTTCTTCATACATATCAGCCATCAGCGCAGTCTGAAAGAAATCTTCAGTGACTTTTTCCTGCCATCCAACAACGGACGTCAGAAAGTCGAGGAGAGCGGCGTGGAATGGAAACGCATCATCTTCGCGCTCCTCTTCAGCGTGCAGGGAGCACTTCTCATGATGGTCGTCACACAGCTTACCAATGCGATGCCCCCCATGATCTCTCCATGGCTGTTCCTCGGCATCTGCACCCTCCTGTTCCTGGTGTACATCACCGTCAAGCAATTCCTCTATCACTTCGTCCATTCTGTCTTTTTCTCCAGGAGTCAGCAACGACGTTGGCGCGACAATTATGTCTTCCTCTTCTGCGCGATGACGTTATTGTTTTTTCCACTCCTCCTTTTACTCATATACTTCCAAACAGACCTTAAAATTGTCCTTATTTCGGGGCTCACATTGTTACTAATTGTCAAAATCCTCCTTCTTTTGAAGTGTTTTTCTACCTTTTTCGAGAAATTTTATGGCATTCTCCATCTTTTTGTGTACTTTTGCACCCTTGAAGCCGCGCCCGTCGTGGTTTTGTGGACAATTTTAAAGGAATTTACTAAAGGTTTGTACCTCTTATAAGAAGATGATCAAGAAGATACTGGTTTCACAACCAAAACCCTCTTCGGAGAAGTCGCCATACTTCGAGATTGCCGAGCGCCTCGGCGTGGAATTTGTGTTCCGCCCTTTCATTAAGGTTGAGGGCGTCTCGGCGAGAGAATTCCGGGCACAGAAAATCTCACTGTCTGAACATACGGCAGTAGTCTTTACCTCACGCCACGCCATCGATCATTTTTTCCAGTTGGCAAAGGAACTGCGCTTCAATGTCCCTGAGGACATGAAGTACTTCTGCATCACGGAGCAAGTAGCACTGTATATCCAGAAATATGTCCAGTACCGCAAGCGCAAGGTCTTCTTCGGAAGCACCGGCAAGTTCGCGGATCTGCTGCCCACGATGATCAAGCACAAGAACGAGCGTTATTTCGTGCCGCAAAGCGATGCCCACAACGATGAAATCCGCCTTCTTCTTGAAGCCAAGAAACTGCACCACACCGAAGGCATCATGTATCGCACAGTCCCCAACGACTTCAAAGGCGATGAGCCTTTCGATTACGATATGCTCGTCTTCTTCAGTCCGAGTGGGGTGCAAAGCCTGCTGAAGAACTTCCCGAAGTTCGAACAGGGAAAGCTGGCCATCGCCAGTTTCGGACCCACAACAGCAAAAGCCGTAATCGATGCGGGGTTACGTTTGGATCTGCAGGCTCCCACACCACAATATCCGAGCATCACTGCAGCCCTCAGCGCGTTCATTGAGGAACAGAACAAGAAAAAATGACCCTACGGGCATTCCCTAAGAGCGAGCGCCTCTGCAGCCGCAAGGCCATCGAAGCGCTCTTCGCGGGCGGAAACCGAGCTTTCTCGGCTTTTCCGCTCCGTGTGGTTTATAGGGTAATACCACAGGAGTCCACCCCTTCCCTTTCGTCTGCTCCCACAAAGGGATCCTCCCCTTCCTTCTCACCCCAAGTCCTCATCTCCGTCAGCAAGCGCCATTTCAAGCACGCCATTGATCGCAACCGTGCCAAGCGCCAGATTCGCGAAGCCTGGCGCCTCAACAGGGACATCCTTTCCCCCTCTTCGGGTTCAGTGTCCGACGGTTTGTCCGTCGGAACACCTCCTCCTGCAATCGACAGCAACTCCCTCCAGCCCCACGCCCTCCACATCGCCTTCATCTGGCTTGCCGACACCCCTCAGCCCTCCGACCTCGTACATCGCAAAATGAGGAACCTACTCCACCGCATCACCGAAGACCTAACTCCCACCCCCTAATCTCTCATCTTTTATCTTTCATATCCAATCTCTTATCTTTCATCTCCAACCTCTCCTCACCACCGTGTTCCGCCGTCTCCTCATCCTCCCCATCCGCTTTTACCAGCGTTGCATCAGCCCCCTGACGCCGCCTTCGTGCCGCTTTACACCCACCTGCTCTCAGTACGCAGTTGAAGCCATCGAGAAGCACGGCCCCATCAAGGGACTCTACCTCGCCGTGCGCCGCATCCTCCGTTGTCATCCTTGGGGTGGCCACGGCTACGATCCCGTCCCCGAGCAATTCCATTGGTAATCCCCATTATCCATTGTCCATTGTCCATTATACATTATCCATTATACATTATCCATTGTCCATTATCCATCATCCATTATACATTGTCCATTATACATTATCCATTATACATTATACATTATACATCATCCATTCTCCATTCTCCATGAAGCATCTACTATCTTACCTCCTCTTCGCCTTCACCTTCACGGCTCCCGTTTTCGCCGATGGGAAGGCTGATAATGACACCCTCCTCCACGTCCTCCGCGAGGAGTTGAACGCCGATTTCGCCGAGCTTCAGAAGCAGGACATCAAACCTTACTTCATGAGTTTTCGTGTGCAGGAGTCATTCACCACGCGCATCACAGCTTCTTTCGGTTTCCTCGGCATCTCCAACCAGAATCACTCCCGCACGTTCACGCCGCAGGTACGTGTCGGTACCCCCGAGCTCGATAACTTCAAGTTCAACAACCAATCGCGCAGCGGCACCCAACCGCTTCCGCTGACTGATGCTTCGACCGATGCTTTGCGCGTTGCCATCTGGTCGCAGATGCTCACCGCCTACGACCGCGCCACTGCCGCCTATCGCGATGCACAGAACCGCCTCCGCTCACAGGCCGACAACGAGGATAAGGCTCCCTGCTTTTCTATGCTCAGCGATTCCGTCGTCGAGTCTTACTATGAACCGCCCCTCACCCATCCCGCCCTCACCCCTGCCGAACAACGCAAATGGGAAGAGCGTCTTTGCCGCATCAGTGCCGTCTTCCGTCAGTGGCCACAGTTCGGAGAGGCTGTTGCTAACCTCCAAGTGGAGAATCAGCGAACGCATCTCGTGAGCACCGAGGGTACTGCCATCGTACAGAACCGCATCAGCTACCGCGTCTTCATTCAAGCCCAGGTCAAAACCGACGACGGTATGGAGTTGCCTCTCAACAAGACCTACTATGCCACTTCTCTCGATGCGCTGCCCGGTGAGGACGTCATGATTCGCGATGCCGAAGATGTCGGTCGCCGTCTCGAGGCGTTGTCCAAAGCTCCTGTTGCAGATCCCTTCACGGGTCCTGCCCTGATGAGCGGCGAGGCCAGCGGTGTCTTCTTCCATGAAATCTTCGGCCACCGCCTCGAAGGTCACCGCATGAAAACCGGTGGTCAGACTTTCCGCAAGATGGTTGGCGAACAAGTTCTCCCCACCGATTTCCAAGTCTATTGCGATCCTACGCTCACCCACTATGGCGACCAGCCCCTCAATGGCGGCTACCGCTATGATGACGAAGGTACGCGCGCACGCAGAGTTAATAATGTGGTCGATGGAGTGCTCAAGGAGTTCCTCATGAGCCGCGTACCCCTCGACAGCTTCCCCCAAAGCAACAGCCACGGTCGCACAGCCGAAGGCGGCACACCCGTCTCGCGCCAGTCTAATCTCGTCGTGGAAACGCGCAAGCCCTACACCGAAGCCCAGCTGCGGCAACTCCTGCGCGACGAGGCACGTCGTCAGGACAAACCCTATGGCTATCTTTTCCAAAGCGTCAGCGGCGGTTTCACCCAGACAGGCGAGGGCGGCAGCATCAACTCATTCAACGTCACGCCTCTGGAGGTCTATCGTATCTATGTGGACGGCCGCCCGGACGAACTCGTCCGCGGTGTCGATCTCATCGGCACGCCCCTCTCCATGTTCTCCAACATCACAGCCGGCGGCGACACGCCTGCGACTTTCATCGGCGTCTGCGGTGCCGAGAGCGGCTGGGTCCCTGTCTCTGCCACCTCGCCCATGGTATTCTGCTCGAAGATCGAGACACAGCGCCGACAAGAGAAAAGCGCCCTTATGCCTGTGCTGGAGGCTCCTCATTTCACCACTCAGCCCTCAGCCCTCTGTCCTCTGCATGCTGCCGAGGATTCTGTCATCTTCGCGGCCCTCTCCGATGAACTGCAGCGCAGCATGGACAGCCTTCGCATCGAAGGCCAACCCGCACCCTTCATCATCGACTACCGTCTGCAGCGTTCACGCGAGTTCGACCTCACCTCTTCCTTTGGTGAAATCACTACCATGCAAG
>Ga0310697_10001747_pt1 | contig 24420 bp, 15 predicted proteins | sample 172DNAGHGlowgp2_FD_203883 | JGI IMG/M metagenome (GOLD analysis project Ga0310697, IMG submission 203883) | Sheep rumen microbial communities from Palmerston North, Manawatu-Wanganui, New Zealand - 1728 DNA GHGlow gp2 (v2) (version 2) | ecosystem: Host-associated > Mammals > Digestive system >...
TCTTTGCCCAGCTCGACAGCCGTTATGCTGCTTTGATGAGCAATCAGGGTGACGAAACGACCGACAGCGTCAAGACGGAAGAGGCTGCTCCCGCCGATACGGCTGCTGCCGCTGCTCCTTCCTTCGCCGGAAAGCTGGCCCAGAGTGCCGACAAGAAAAGCGATGCTGACCGCGAGCAGGCTTTGAAGCAGAACCCGCTGCTCAGCGTGCTGCAGCCGATGAATCAGGGCATCGGTATCGTGGGCTATGCACTGGCTCGTGATACTGCCGACGTGAACAAGGTCATCTACTCCGACGTGGCCGCTCAGGTATTCCCCGCCGAACTCAAACTGCGCTGGGGTGCCAAGGCCGAGGACTTCGGTCAGCAGAGTAGCCGTCAGGAAGTCTTCGCCCTCTATGCGCTGAAGATTACCGAGTCGAACGGACGTGCTCCGCTGGAAGGCGACGTTATCACGGGTGCCAAGGACGACTTCGACCAGTTCGGCAAGCCCTGCGTGTCGATGGAGATGAACAGCGACGGTGCCCGCCGTTGGTCGCAGATTACCAAGAAGAATATCGATAAGGCCGTAGCCATCGTGCTCGATGACGTGGTCTACTCCGCTCCCCGCATCCTTACGCAAATCGACGGCGGTCGCTCGCAGATCACGGGTAACTTCCTCGCTGAGGACACCAAGGACTTGGCCAACACGCTGAACTCTGGTAAGATGCCCGCTCCTACACGTATTGTGCAGGAGGACGTGGTCGGCCCCTCGCTCGGTGCCGAGTCCATCCAGCAGGGTGTCATCTCGTTCATCATCGCCTTCGTGCTGCTGATGGTCTACATGATTATGCTTTATGGCTTCATCCCCGGTCTCATCTCCGACGCAGCCCTGTTGCTCAACCTCTTCTTCACCTTGGGCATCCTGGCCTCCTTCCAGGCAGCACTGACCATGCCGGGTATCGCCGGTATCGTGCTGACGCTGGGTACGGCCGTCGATGCCAACGTGCTTATCTATGAGCGCACAAAGGAAGAGCTGCGCCGCGGCTTGGGCGTGAAGGACGCTATACAGAAAGGTTACTCCAACGCCTTCTCGGCCATCTTCGACTCTAACTTCACTTCGCTCATCACGGGCATTATCCTGCTCTACTTCGGTACAGGTCCTGTGAAGGGCTTCGCCACCACTTGGATTATCGGTATCATCGTGTCGTTCTTCACCGCAGTGTTCATGACCCGTCTGGTCTATGAGAACCGCATGAAGAAGGATAAGTGGCAGGACTTGACCTTCACCACGGGTTACTCGAAGAACCTGATGCAGAACACGAAGTACAACTTCGTAGGCAACTACAAGAAGTCGTTCACCGTATGGGGCGTGCTGGCCGTTTGCTTCGTAGCCTGTCTGCTGGTGCGCGGCTTGAGCCAGAGCATCGACTTCACCGGTGGCCGTAACTACAAGGTGGTGCTCAACAAGGAAGTGCCTGTAGGCGATGTTCGTGAAGCCATGAAGGGTGTGTTTGTCAATACTATCGGCGAGAAGGCCGGTCAGGAGGCCAACACCAGCGTTATCACGCTGGGTGCAGCTTCAGAGAAGACCGTGCGTATCCAGACCAACTGGAACATCGAGTCGAACGATCCCGCTATTGACGACCAGGCAGAGACCATGCTGTTCGAGGCATTGAAGAAGGCCGACCTCATCAGCCAGACCAACGTGACCGACTTCAAGGACCCCGACGTGCGCGAGGGTGGTTCCATCATCTCTTCGGCAAAGGTAGGTCCTTCGGTGGCTAAGACTATCACCTACGGTGCTATCATCTCAGTCATCATCGCCCTGATAGCCATCTTCCTTTACATTCTGGTGCGCTTCCGCAACTTTGCCTTCTCCGTGGGTGCAATCGTGGCCCTGTTCCTCGACGCGCTGATTGTGATGGGGCTCTACTCCGCCCTTTGGGGATGGGTGCCCATGACGCTGGAGATTGACCAGGTGTTCATCGGTGCTATCCTGACCGTGATAGGCTATTCTATCAACGATAAGGTGGTGGTGTTCGACCGTATCCGTGAGAATATCGGTCTCTATGGCAAGCGCGACCGTCAGATCGTCTTCAACGACTCGATCAACCAGACGCTGGCCCGTACCATCAACACCTCGGTGACGACGCTCATCGTGCTGCTGGTCATCTTCTTCCTGGGTGGCGACAGCATCCGTTCGTTCTCCTTCGCCATGATTCTTGGCGTGGTGTTTGGTACGCTCTCCAGTATCTTTATCGCCGCTCCTGTGGCTTACCTCACCATGGGTAAGACCATTAAGGAGGCCGATGTCCCTGTTGAGGTGCAGAAGTAAGCAGTAAGCTTTACGTTTAATTCTAAAGACCGAGGCCATCCTGAAAGATAGCCTCGGTCTCTTTTTGTGCCTCGTATGCCCGTTCCTCTTCGTCGAGGCAGGCATCTATCTCCGTGCGGTCGAAGTCGAACTTCTCATACCAGAGAGAATCGTAACCTGCACGTGCGCTGTCTTCGTTCCAGGCCATCTCCGGATGGCCCATCTTCCGCCACAGGTTGTCTATCCTGCGGCCAAGGTCTATGCAAAGGTCCTCAGACACAACGTAGCTCAGGCGCACGTACTCCGTATTGAACCAGACGTATATCCAGTCGTCGTAGTCCTTATACTCTATCAGTCGTCGCCCCAGCTGCCACACCTTCATGGCCCACCAGGCGTGGCCCGCCTCTGCGCAGAGGTCGCCCAAGCGCAAGGCTATCTGTCCTTTCCGCCGGCAGCTCTCTGCGCAGCGGAGGGGGTGGATTTCATGGTTCACCAAGTCGTGGAGCAACCGTGCTTCAAGATGCACTATGCATCCTTCGGATGTGCAGCGGCACACCCTATAAGTTTGTTTTCTTCTCATAGGCAAAAACTAATGGATTGTGTGATGAAATGAATAGAATGAAATGAAAATAAACGCCACAGAAAGCGGCAAAAAAATGTAGCAACAAGTCAAAGAACACCCCTTCACCCATCTTTCAACGGGTGTCGGTTCCTGATAGACTTGTTGTTACAATAAGGATTTTCCTATCTATTCATTTCCGTATGAGATATAGAATTGGCTGCAAAGATAGGCAGTTTTGCTGAAACCTCCAAATAATTTCCTGTGTTTTTTTATAAAGCGTCGGCCAAATTACTTATTCTTTAGGCGTGAAATAGAGTGTCCAGCGGTAGAGGTTGCATCCCACGAAGTTGCCCAACACCTCTGAAAAATAAACGATGAGGACATCGGTTTGGAGCAGCTGCTGTGAGGGTGAAACAAGGAAATAGAAAGCGTCGGCGATAGAGTGGGTGAATCCGCAGAGGATAAACACAGGCACGCCCAGTATCAGCGTCAGCATTTTTCCCTTGCGTGCGAACTCCACAGCGGTGGTCATGATGAAGCCGCAGCCCACCGCCAGCAGTCCGCAGGCCAGAGGTCCCTTGGCCAGTCGTCCGGCGAGAATCTTCGAGGCAGGCTCAATGCAGTCGGGTTGGGCATATTGTATCATCCAAGCCGTCAGCAGGCAGCCTACGATATTGCCGCCTAACACTACGGCCAGCATTGCCCAGTCGCCTTGCCTGCGGATGAATCCGGCCGTTCCCGTGTAGAGCTTCAGGGCGTAGTAGACCACCGTTGTCAGTCCGAAGGCAAACAGCACCGCACCTGCAATGCCGCCTACCCGCAGGTTGACCACGCAACCGATAGAGATACATATTCCGGCTAAGATGGCCTTAGGGAAAACGTCTCTCAGCAGATTCTGTTCTTTCATTTTCTTTTCTTGTCTGTTCTTTTCATCTACGTGGCCCGCTTATTACTTCTCCAGAACCATCCTGCGCGAGCTCCATGCAGGCATAGCCTGTCCGGCTGGTGAGATGTCGATGAGGGCCAGGTCGTAGATTAATGTGCTATAGGCGGGAATATTGGTTTGTGAAGCCGTGTTATAGCCTAGGGCGTAGGGGATGTAGACGCGCCACAGGTCGCCTTTGTGCATGTGGAGCAGAGCTGTGGAGAAACCGTTGACCAGCCCGCCTGCCGCCACGAATTTCGCGGTGCCAGCCGTTTCCACGGCGAAGGTGTTATAGCCACGCGTGTCGAACACGAAGCCCTCCGGATAGGTGGCCGACGGGATGAGTCGTCCTTCGTAGCTGACGCGCACCGAGTCGGTGGCCATCGGGCTGACGGTCTCGTTGCTCCTGTTGAGCACCTTCACGTAGATGCAGTCAGTGTTCTTGCCCGTGGTAAGCGACTGGTCTTTGGAATAGCTCTTGTATTTCACCCACGTGCCGGGGTTGGCCGTCAGCGAGTCTTCCAGCGAATAAAAAAACGCATCGTTGCGTTCCTGCCAGTTGGCATACTCCGCAACGGTGTCGTCGTTTTCGCTACAGGAGACCCCCGCCCAGCCTCCCCCTAAAAGGGGAAGGAGAGTACAGATCGTTGTCCTAAGATGCTTTAGAATATTCTTTTTCATCACGTTGTTCTTTTCAATCGGCTCCCCTCCGTCACGGCAGGGGGGTGGGGGAGGGTTCTTACAGTTTCTTCAGGAGGCTGGTGATGCTCACCTTGTCCTCGATGATGGCGTTGAGGTCGCTGATCTTCACGCGCTCCTGTTCCATCGTATCGCGGAAGCGCAGGGTGACGCAGCCGTCCACGAGCGTGTCGTGGTCCACGGTGACGCAGTAGGGCGTGCCGATGGCGTCCTGGCGGCGGTAGCGCTTGCCGATGGAGTCCTTCTCGTCGTACTGGCAGGTGAAGTGATACTTCAGCTCGTCTACTATTTCGCGGGCTTTCTCAGGCAGTCCGTCCTTCCTCACCAGCGGCAGCACGGCCAGTTTCACGGGTGCCAGGGCTGCGGGCAGCTTCAGCACGGTGCGTGTCTCGCCGTTCTCCAGCTTCTCCTCGTCGAAGGCATGGCACATGATGGAGAGGAACATACGGTCCACGCCGATAGAGGTCTCGATGACAAACGGCGTGTAGCTCTCGTTGGTCTGCGGGTCGAAGTACTTGATTTGCTTGCCGGAGTATTTCTCATGCTGCGACAGGTCGAAGTTGGTGCGACTGTGGATGCCTTCCACCTCCTTGAAGCCGAAGGGCATGTGGAACTCGATGTCGGTAGCGGCGTTGGCATAGTGTGCCAGCTTGTCGTGGTCGTGGAAGCGGTAGTTCTCAGCGCCGAAGCCCAGGTTCTGGTGCCACTTCATGCGTGTCTCCTTCCACTTGGCAAACCACTCCAGCTCGGTGCCGGGCTTCACGAAGAACTGCATCTCCATCTGCTCGAACTCCCTCATGCGGAAGATGAACTGGCGTGCCACGATCTCGTTGCGGAAGGCTTTGCCTATTTGGGCTATGCCGAAGGGAATCTTCATACGTCCTGTTTTCTGGACGTTCAGGTAGTTGACAAAGATGCCCTGGGCCGTCTCCGGGCGCAGGTAGATCTTCATCGAGCCGTCGGCAGTAGAGCCCATCTCAGTGGAGAACATCAGGTTGAACTGGCGCACGTCGGTCCAGTTCTTCGTGCCGCTGATGGGGTCTACGATTTCCTCGTCCAGGATAATCTGCTTCAGCTCTTCCAGGTCGGGTCCTTGCATTGCTGCGGCATAGCGCTTGTGCAGGGCGTCGCGCTTCAGCTTGGTCTCAGCCACGCGGGGCGATGTCTCCAGGTACTTTGCCTCGTCGAAGCTGTCGCCGAAGCGCTTGCGGGCCTTCTCCACCTCTTTCTGTATCTTCTCGTCGTATTTGGCTATCTGGTCCTCGATGAGCACGTCGGCGCGATAGCGCTTCTTCGAGTCGCGGTTGTCTATCAGGGGGTCGTTGAACGCGTCTACATGACCGGAAGCCTTCCAAATGGTGGGGTGCATGAAGATGGCAGAGTCGATGCCCACGATATTCTCATGGAGCATGGTCATTGCCTTCCACCAGTATTGCTTGATGTTGTTTTTCAGTTCCACACCCATCTGTCCGTAGTCATACACTGCGCCCAGACCGTCGTAAATCTCGCTTGAAGGAAACACGAATCCATACTCCTTGCAGTGAGATACAATCTTCTTGAAAACGTCTTCTTGTGCCATAAATCTTAGCAGTTTTTTTATAAAAAAGATGCCTTGCGGCTTTTTGGCTGCAAAGTTACTAATAAATTGCGAATATCGACTTATTAATTAAGAATAATTATAATCTAACTGTCCCGCGATGGCTGTTGGCTATTTCCGGGGTCTCTGAAATTAATATCAAATTAGCTCGTAATTAATATCAAATTGCGTTCTAATTCGATATTAATTACGAGCTAGTTGATTATTAACTTCAAGAGGGGCTTTTTTACACGTTCCGAAAGGGCTTTTTTACACGTTCCGAAAGGGCTTTCTACATGGCAAGGACCTTCTTGCTGCGCTTCGTCCCGTCGGCCATGCGGTCTACCTGGACATAGGCACCCTGTACGGGCTTACAGATGCGCTGCCCCTGCAGGTTGTAGTATTCCGTAGCGACAGTGCCGCACTGCCCAAGCTGCTGAATACCGGCAGGGACCTGATAGGAAGGATAGTATTCATCCACGGTGCTGATGGCATCCCGGTTTCCGTTCTTCATGATGTCCTCCACCAGCGAGTTCATATATACCTCCAGATTGGTGTGCCATTTCTTCTCCGAGTCGATGGTGTAGGTCTTGGCGTCGGAAGCACTGTTGGGGTTCAGCCCGTTGGCCGCCTCCCACTCATCGGGCATGCCGTCCTTGTCGGTGTCGAAGCCGGCAGGACGCGAAGTTGATTCAAGCGTATAGGTGCCCTGGTCCCTCACGAAGTCGATGATGCCGGGCAGGTGCTTGATGGTCTTTCCGTCGCCGGTCTTAGTGGCCGAGCCAGTGTAGTGGGTGGTACCGTTTTCGGCCTCGTCCATGTAGCGGGCGTCCACGGCATCCCTGTAGAGCGACGCACCGCCGTAGAGCAGCACCTTCTCGTAGGCCTGCTCAGCGGTGTGGGTGGTCACCTCGCCCGTCTCTACGGGGGCATCGAGCTTTATCTTGATGCAATCCACGTTGGCAGAGTTCTTCACATAGGTTTCATTTGCTCCATACAGATGCTGGGCATCGGCGCAGTAGTGCTCGCCGCCGATGGTATAGGTGCCGCTGTCGTAGATGACGCCGTTCCAGTCGTAGTTCTGCGCGTTGTTGCCTGCGGCAGCGACGTAGTTGCCGTTGATGTAGTAGCGCGAGCAGTAGCCCATGTAGGGCGAGTCGGAGGCGTTGCTGCTGGTGGCCACGGAGATTTGCGTCACACGCGTCTTGTTGACGGTGGCGGGTCCGGCCTTGTAGTAGTTGTTCACGATGTTGATGTTGCCGCCTCCAGTGCCGCCGTAGCAGCCGTTGCCGTTGCCCCAGTTGTACATCACGCAGTTGCGGAAGTCCACCACCTCAGCCTCTATAGGACTGCTGTATCTGGTCTTGTCGTAGCCGTCCCAGGCATAGCGGGCACCGCAGAAGCGGGGCACACGGTTCTGCATGTGGCAGAGGAAGTTGTGGTGGAACGAGGCCCCTTTGCCGCCCCAGATACCGCCATAGCTGTGCTCGCCCTTCGAGTGGCCGGGGTTGGCCAGTGCCTCGCCCAGCGTACACCATTGCATGGTGAAATGGGTGTTGTCGTAGAACGAGGCCAGCTCATCGATGCTCCAGGAGAAGGAGCAGTGGTCGAAGAGGATGCCGTTCTTCTCGCGCTGCCAGGTGCAGTCGGCCCCGTCGTTGACGTCCTCCTCCTCGCCCCGTCGGAAGCGGATGATGTTGTTGTTGCCCGGGCGGATGGTGTAGTAGCGCACGGTGATGCCCGGATAGGGAGCCGTCTGTCCGGCAATGGTGATATTGTCCTTGATGCTGAGGTCGCTCTCCAGCTCGATGATACCCGCCACGTCGAACACGACGATGCGGTTGCCGCTTTGCACTGCCGACCGCAGCGATCCGCTGCCCGAGTTGTTGAGGTTGGTCACGTGGACCACCGTTCCGCCACGACCGCCTGTGACGTAGCGGCCATGCCCCTCGGCGCCGGGGAAGGCAGGGGCCTGCGCATTTGCACCGGCGGGCCATAGGAATAGAGAGGTAATAAACAGGGACATCGCCATCAGTGCCATTGTCCAAGTGTTGCTTGTAGTTGTTTTCATCTTTACGCTGATTATGTAGATATAGATTTTTTTTATTGCTTAGAGCGGCGGTCACTACTGCATCTGCTGCAGGCCCTCCCAGCGCACGTTCCATGTCCCATCGGCAGGGAAGCCGGGGTTATAGCCAATGGTGCAGCCGTCCCATCCGGCGAGCATCATCGCCACGGCAGAGAGCAGCGCACCGTTGCCGGGCAGATAGAGCCGCAAGCGGTCGGGGGTCTGGAAGTTATGACCGTTCTTCAGGTAGGTGTTCTTCTGAGTGTCAATGAGCAGGGCCTTCAGGGCGGTCTGGGGCTGACCGAGACGAGCTGCAGCCATTGCCACCATGCCGTAGTCCCAGCCCCAGGTGGTCTGCCAGTTCCAGTTCTTCATCACCCAGTCGAGGGTTTTGGTGGCAGTTTCAATATCGCTGCTTACCGAGCAGCGGGGGAGCATGCCGAAGGGACCGAGCACGGCGGGATGGTCGTTGCGGCATTTCTCGTCGAAGGTCTCTTCACTGAGCGGAGTGCTCAGACTGGAGGCTTTGCCGGCGGCCGCGGTGTCGAAGGGGTCAAAGGCTTTCAGTCCTGTGGTCTTGCCCTTGGGCAGTCCGGCGGTGTAGATGCCGTTCTTCTCCGGCAAGGGAGAGAGGTGTCTCACGATCTCATCCCAATCAGCATGACGGGAGAGCCCCTGACGCTCACGCCAGTCGTTGGCCACGGTGAGACCATAGGCCCAATAGGCCAGTTCAAAGGGATGATTGAAGGAGAAGTCCTTCGACATCGACTCCTGCATGGCGGTGGCTCCCTGGAGGAAACAGGTCCTGACGGTCTTTCCGTTTTTCCTCGATTCTTTCACGGACACGAAGTCGGCCATGAACACCGCCGTCTCCTCCACCTGCTTAGCGTATTTTTTCAGCGTCTCTTCCGAAGGGTTGGCGCGATACATTTCTTCAGCCATATAAATATAATGCGGCTGCTGCCAGATGAGGAACGAACCGGTGTTCGACGGGGCTTCGCCTGCCCACGGGTCGGTCATCTTCATCCAGCGAATGCCTTTGAATCCCTGTCGCTCAGCTATCTGCTTCGCCACGGGATAAGCCACGTCATTATACCAGCCAAGCACCTGCTCGACCACCTTCGGACGGTTCCATAGGGCGAAGTCGACCATGTGCCACCACGTCATCTCCAGATGGGGACGGCCGAACCAGGAGTTATAGGTGAGGCCTGTCTCCTGCGGCGGCTGGGCGTTGGCGCAGTTGATCTGGGTGAGATACTGGCTCAGCACTACCCGGCGTTCCAGTTCCTTGGCGCGAGGGTCGCTGCACTGGCTGAAATCGGCCATAGCCCCCTCCTGCCACCAGCGGTTCCATGAGCGGAGCACGGCACGTAGGTCCTGATCGAAGACGAGGGGCGCACCTGCCCCCGGAGAAGGCGCCTGGAGAGACGAGGCTTTGTATTCGGCCTTGAATGTCAGCACATCGCCGGTTGTGGACAACTCGAAATAATGGCGGTCACGCTCCTGCAACTTGGCTTCGCCCTGCCAACTGAGCGTAATGAAATAGCGGGTGGAGTCGATGACATGCTCAATGACGGCCGACTGGGTGTTGGCAGCAACGATGCGCGAGGTGTGGCGTTCGGGCTTGGTCCAGTCGGCAGCGGCATCGGCATGCTTGCCCGTGGGATAAGGCAGGCGGATGGCCACCGTTGCGCGACCGTCCTTAAGGAGCGGTGAGGTGATGCGATAGAGCATGGCATCGAGGTCCTGCAGGCAGGCGGTGGTCACGTCGACCTGTTCCCCGTCGGCCTTGAAACTGCTCTCGATCACTCCGTCGTAGAGCTTCAGTTCCTGACGGATGCTGCTCAACTGCTTCAGTTCAATCTTCTTGCCCGCGGCATCTTTCATCTCAAGACCAATCGTAGCGAGGTTCAGCCGGTGGGGATTCACGCGGAAGTACTCCGTGGCCTGCTTGTGACGGCCGTCCTCCGCTTTCTTGTATTCCACGGCATACGTCTCTGCATGTCCGTGACCCAGGTCGAAAGACTTCTCGCTCTCGGCAGGCAGAAGACTGGCGGTGTTTTCGAACTTATGCCATCCCCAGTCGGACATGGCTGTCAGAGGCACACCTGCCTCATAGTCAAAAGGGAACGACTGCAGGCCCGTCACATCGACGGTTGTGGCAAAGTGACCATTGCCCACTGTGAGCGAGGCCAGCGGGTCTGCCTGGGTGATAATGGGATTGTTGCGCGACGTAACAGCCTGGCGGTCAATCTTCTGCATCACGTTGTCAGTGGTGTAGCCCATCTGCTCCATTTCGAGCGAAGCCCAGATGAACGGGCCGATGCCCTTCGCGTCGTTGTCGCGTATCTTTTCGGAAAGATAATAGGCGTAGGAGCCGTCGCGCCGCTTGTTCTCCTTGGCTTTCGCCTTGGGGTTGATGCTCTTCAGCGCGGCCTCCACCTGCGGACTGATGCCCGGGCCCAGCCCGGCCACGGCGCAGCACTGCGTGAGGGAGATGGTCTTGTCGTCGTTGACACGGATGAAGTTATTAATGATGCCGCGATAGGCCTTGATGCCTGCCTCGCGATACTTCGTGCCAAGATAGCCCTTGCGGTGAGCCTTGAGCAGCACGTAGGCAAACATCGACGAGCAGGTGCTCTCCAAGTAGTTTCCCTCGCGTCCCGGCTGGTCCATCACCTGATACCACACACCCGTCTTCTTGTCCTGCCACTTAATCACGGCGTCGAGGTCTTTCCGTAGCAAGTCGATAATCTCGTTGCGGCGGGCATAGTCTTCCGGCAGAGCGTCGAGCACCTCGATAAGTGCCATGGAGAACCATCCCTGGGCGCGGCCCCAGCAGTGTTGGGAGAGGCCAGTCTCCTTGTCGGCCCAGAACATGTTGCGGTTCTCGTCGTAGGCGTGGCGGTTAAGGCCGGTCTTGGGGTCGTAGGTGCGGTTGTAGGTGATGACGAGCTGGTTGACGGCATCGTCGTAGATGGCTTCGATTCTCTGAGAACTCTGAGAGCTCCGAGAACTCCGAGAACTCAGAGAACTCCGAGAGCTCCGAGAACTCTTCTCAGTGATGGGGGCGGTGAGCACCCGGTAGGGCAAGCCCATGAAAATGCCGTCGAGCCATACCTGATAGGCATAGATAGCCTTGTGCCAATAGACCTTGTCGGCCACGGTGCGTGGCTGGTCCTGCAACTGCTTCATCATGGTCTGCATGGCCTTCAGGTTCTTCTCCTCGGGCCAGTGCTGGTACATACGGGCGACGAAATGACCGGTACGGATATTGTCGAGATTATAGTCGAGCAGGTTGAAGCCGCGGATGTCGCCCTTCTCGTTGATCATCGTGTCGGTATAGAGCTTGCAGTAGTCCAGAATCTTCTCGTCGCCATAGCGCAGATAGGTATCGAGCATGCCTTCCAGCTCGATACCCATCACATACGACCACTTGGGCTTGGTGGAGAAGTCGAGCATATACGACTGCGGCGTGCGCTTCATCTCCGAGTAGGTCATCCACTGGGAATAATACTTGTAGGGTTTCTCGATCAGCGACAGTCCGCCGTTGACATAAAGCCCGTCGAAGCGCACGTCGCGGGTCTTCCCGCTCATGAAATTGCCTTCGGCCACGCCGTTGAAATGGCAGTTTTTCACGTTGATGTCGTAGACGTAGGTGTCTTCGTTGAGACCTATAATCTGCACGCCGTACTTCGACTTCTCGCTGGTGATATTTTCGATGTTCACGTTGCGCACTGTGGGGTAAAAGCCGCGGCAGCAAATCTCGTTGTGCTCATAGTCGAGATTGATTTTCAGCACACTCTCTTTGCAAACGCCCACCTTGATGTTGCGTGCGTTGATGTTCTCGATGATGCCTCCACGGCAGGAGTTGGTCTTGATGCGCACCACCCGTTCCAGTTCGGGCGAGTCCATCACGCAGTCGTGGGCAAACACGTTCTGGCAACCGCCGGAAATCTCGCTTCCGATGACCACGCCGCCATGACCGTTCTTCATTTCACAGTTGCGGATGATGATATTCTTCGAAGGCATGTTGCGCTCGCGTCCGTCACGGTTGCGCCCGCTCTTGATGGCGATGCAGTCGTCGCCGGTATTGAAGAAACAGTCCTCTATCAGCACGCGGTCGCAGCACTCCGGATCGCAGCCGTCGCCATTGGGACCGTCGTTGATCATCTTCACGCGTCGAACGGTTATATCAGTAGAATGTAGGGGATGGATGACCCAGAAGGGCGAGTTAAGCAGCGTGACATCCTCCAGCAGGATACGCTCGCATTTGTTGAAGTTGACCAGCTGGGGGCGAAGACCGTCCTTGGGACCGAACACGCGCTCTGGCGTGCGATCGCCCTTCTCGTTGTACATTGGCACACCGTCCTCGCCGTTCTTCAGCAGTCGCGGACGGGCCTCGTTCTTCTGAGAGACCATGCCCTCCTTCCAGCCGAAGCGGGGCGAACCGCACCAGGGCCACCAGGTATCCTTGGAGCCTCCGCCGTCAATGGTTCCCTTACCTGTGATGGCAATGTCGGTAGCCTGAAAAGCATAGACGCACGGCGAGAGGTTGAAACATTCCAATCCCTCCCATGATGTCTCTACGATGGGGTATAGCTCTGGTTCGAAGACAAAGAGAAGCACGGCCCCTTCTTCCACGACTAAGTTCACGCGGCTCTTCAGTTGGATGGCTCCCGTCTTGAATGTTTGTCCGGCAGGCACAATCACCCGTCCGCCGCCTTTCTTTGAGCATTTGTCTATGGCCTTTTGGATGGCTTGCTGGTTCTGTGCGGCGGTTGCGGTTGGCTTCGCGCCATACTTCGTGATGGGGAAAGCCGCATCCGGCAACTGGGGCGTTCGAATGCTCTGCTCTATCTGTTTGTAGAGTGCTTCGTCCCATTCTCTGGCGAGCGAGGCCACGGGGATAAGCAAACAGAGCAGGGTTAGCTGAATCAGTTTTCTTTTCATGTTGTTTTAGTATTTTAGGAGAATTAGTTCTTTGGGGTGAAAAAGCAGACCTGTCCTGGAATAGGCGCTGCGCTACATGGGCACAGTGCGACAAAGTTACTAAAAATACAATTGTCAAGCAAATGTTTTTCAGAAAAATAACAATTAATCATTCATTGTGAGCCACTTAATTATTAAAAGTACAAAAATAAGGTGTTTTTTTTGTATAATAATCATGCCAGTCTCAATCTAAAAGTGTATCTTTGCACCCAGTAAGATTCACTGTCCCTAATCATTAAAAAGACAAGCTACATGGATTTAACTTCATATACATATCGTGTAAAGCCATTTGCACGGAACAAGCGTGTACTGCTGTCAGAGCTTCTCTTCGCGATAGTTATAGCCCTGCAATGGTCATGCGATACAGAGCAGCAGACCGACAGCATGACGACAGAGGCCGACAGCCTGATGAATGCCGTCTACGAGGCTCGCGACTATAACCGGCTGTTGCGGATGGCCGACATGCTTCAGGCGGAAGGACACCTCTCCGTCATCAAAGCCGACTATTGGCGGGGGTATGCCTATTCTCGCCTGCAGAAGATGCGCACGGCAGAAGTGAAATGGAAAGAGGCCGTGCATCAGGGCGTGAAGAGCGACGACGACCTGGAGTATTTTGCAAAGTCGGCCAACCGCCTCGCAGGACTGCTCTACTTCAAGACCGACTACGAAGGCACGATGACCGTGGCCGTGCCTGCCATGCAACTGCTCAAGGAGAAAGGCTATGACATGAACACCGACTATGCCAACCTGCTGACCTTCCTGGGCTGCTGCCAACTGAAGCTGGGCAGGACGAGCGAGGCAGCCAACAGTTTTTCCTTGGCCTACAAGTATTATCAGCAACTGATTGAGGACTGCCACGACCTCTCCGTCTACACCAGCTCCATCGTGGGCATCATCACCATCACCGACACCTATCTGATTGAAGGCTATTACGACGAGGCCTACAGCTGGACCGACCGCTTCGAGTCCATGCTGCAGCACTATCGCGAGCAGCCCAATGCCTCAGCATCGTACATTGACAAGCAGTGGGCGCGGATCCACCTCTACCGGGCTTGTGCCTTGGAGAACCAGGGGCGCAGTGCAGAGGCCAGGGAAGCCTATCAGACGGCTCTTGGCACCGACTACATCAATACCGGCGACGGCAAGATGGAAGCCACCAACTACCTGATGGCGGCTAAGCACTGGCGGGAGGCTGCCGACAACTTCGATGAACTGGAAAGCTTGCTCAGCCAGTACGACGCGCGCCAGTCAATCGATATCATCCAGAACTATCTGATGCCCAAGTACAGGTCCAACGTCGGAGCCAACCGCATCGATACGGCCGTGGCCGTAGGACTGCGCATCTGCAATGCCCTCGACTCCGCCATCGTCTGGGAGAACCGTGATGCCGCCTTGGAGCTGGCTGCCATCTATGACACACAGCAGAAAGAAAACGAGCTCATGGAGCAGCGGGCCGAAATGTCACGGCAGCGCTTCATCGGCACCGTGGTCGCCTTTATCCTTGTGGTGGTGTTCTTCCTGTTCATCACTTTCCAGCGCCACCTGTCAGCCAAGCGTCTGGAGTCAGCTTATAAGAAGCTGGAGATTGCCAACGCCCGGGCTGAGGAGTCGTCGCGCATGAAGACTAATTTTATCCAGCAGATTTCCCATGAGATACGCACGCCGCTCAATATTCTCAGCGGTTTCACACAGGTCATCACTACGCCGGGAATGACGCTTGATGCCGAGACACAGGCCGACATCAACCGTCAGATAACGGACAATACTGACCGCATTACAGGATTGGTCAACAAGATGCTGGAACTCTCCGACGTGAACAGTCAGACGGTGCTGGAGCGTGGCGATATGGTACCCGCCATACAGATCGCCGCAGAGGCCGTCGATGCGTCGGGCATCACTGCGGCCCCTCACCTGTCGTTCGACATGCAGCTGACGCCAGAGGCGGAGTCGGCAATGTTGCAGACGAATCTCCGCGCTGCCGTACGCGTGCTGACACTTGTGCTCGACAATGCCCGTAAGTTCACCGCACCGGCCGAGGCCAAGCAGCGGGGGGCGGGCGCGGATGCCTCCCCCTCAGCGACTGCATCCTCCGACAAACCGCAAAAGGCGTTGCTGAAGATGGAAGCCGATGCAGCGAAGGTGGTCTTTGCCGTGGAGGACTCCGGACCGGGCGTGCCAGCCAATGAGGCCGAGCACATCTTCGACGAGTTCGTCCAGTTAGACGAGTATTACGACGGCACCGGCATCGGGCTCACCGTGGCACGTTCACTGGCCCGCCGCTTAGGCGGTGATCTCAAGCTCGACACGTCGTTTACGTCGGGAGCCCGCTTTGTGCTCACGTTGCCGGCATCGGAAAATATTGCCTGAAAGGCCCGTCTTTTCGAAGCAGCTATTTCCTCAGAGCTTCGAAAAGACGGTCGAGTGCCAGTTCGGCATTGCCTTCAGCCTCACTTAGCAGTGTAACAAATTTCGAACCAATGATGGCTCCGGCAGCATTGTCCTGAGCCGCCTTGAGCGTCTGTGCGTTGGAGATGCCGAAGCCTATCATCCGCGGATTGCGCAGGTTCATCTGGTCGATGCGGCGGAAGTAGTCCTGCTTCTGCTCGTCAAAGCTCTTCTGAGCCCCAGTGATGGCAGCACTGCTTACCATATAGATGAAGCCGTCGGTATGCTCGTCAATGAAGCGGATGCGCTCCTCGCTGGTCTCTGGCGTGATGAGCATGATGACGCGCAGGTCGTACTTGTCGGCCACGGGCTTCACCTGCTCCTGGTAGTCTTTGAAGGGCAGGTCGGGAATGATCATCCCGCTCACGCCGCTTTCCACACACGACTGGCAGAAGTCCTCGATGCCGTAGTGCAGGATGGGGTTGAGATAGCCCATGAGGATCAGCGGGATGCTCACCTCTTCTTTAATTGCTCTCAGCTGACTGAAGAGCAGCCGCAGGGTCATCCCGTTCTTCAGGGCCTGCGTGGCAGCAGTCTGTATCACGGGGCCATCGGCCAAGGGGTCGCTGAAGGGGATACCCACTTCGATGAAGTCGATGCCTCTGCGCTGCATGGTTTTTATCACATCGCCCGTACTGTTCAGCGTGGGGCAGCCGGCACAGAAATAGAGGGAGAGCAGCTTGCGGCCGTTACGGTCGGCAAACACATGGTTTATCTTGTTCATAATTTATCCAGGAAAGTCTTTAGTTTTTCAATGTCTTTCAGGCCCGGCTCGCTCTCAAAGCGTGAGTTGAGGTCTATGCCGATGCACTTTGGGTGATGGAAAAGGGCGATGCGCTCTGCATCGTCGGGGCCTATACCGCCGGAGAGCAGGAAGGGCTTGTTGCCGTCGTATGCGTCGAGCACGCTCCAGTCGAACTGCCGGCCGCTCCCGCCTACGCTCTGGCACTTGGCGTCGAAGAGGAAGTAGTCCACGCAGTCTTCATACTGCTTATACTTTGCTATATCCGCTTGCTCGCTGACGCTGATGGCCTTGATGAAACGGATGCCGGGACGGATGTCGGGTTCGAGGGTGGCACGTAGGTTGCGGATGAGGGTGGGCGTCTCATGACCATGCATCTGAACGATGTCTAACCCGAAGTTCACCACATGGGTAATGATGTTTTGGGGCATTTCATCGACAAAAACGCCTACGAAGGTCCCCCCCGACGAAAGGACCGATGAGGGGGCTTTGTCCGGCAGGGTGCCTGCATGCGACGGAATCATCGTCACGTTGCGGGGCGACTTGTCCCAAAATATCATACCTATCCACTGCACTCCGAGGGCGGCGACCTGACGGATATTCTCTTGGTCGCGCATGCCGCAAACCTTTACAATCATATCTTTCATGCTGCTGTTTTTTTTATATCAACGGCGTATCCGGCGTTTTATTTTATCTGTGCGATAAACTGTGCCAGCGCTTCGCCGGGGTCGGAGGCCTTCATGAACGACTCCCCGATGAGGAAGCCTCGGAAACCGGCGGCACGCAGTTCGCCGACGGTCTGCGGACGGCTGATGCCGCTCTCGCTCACCAATACAGGAGCCTCGTCGGCAGTACCTGCGATGGCACGGAGCCTCTCGGCCAGCCGGTAGGAGTTTTCCACGTCGGTGACAAACGACCCAAGGTTGCGGTTGTTGATGCCGCAAAGGTCGGGCTGCAGCTCGGCATACGCCAGCTCGTCCTCGTTATGCATCTCCAAGAGCACCTCTAACCCCAGCTCATGGGCCTTGCAGAGCAGCGTCCTGCACTCCTGCCTGTTGAGGCAGGCGGCAATGAGCAGCACGGCGGAGGCACCGCAGAGCATGGCCTCGTAGAGCTGCAGCTCACTGACCACGAAGTTCTTGTACAATACAGGGATGGTGACTCCCGACTCGCGTGCCTTGCGAATGAACTCGTCGTGACCGCCGAAGTAGTGCTTGTCCGTGAGGATGCTCAGGGCGGCGGCCCCGTTCTGCTGATAGGCGAGCGGTATGATGTCGGCACGCCCCTCTTCCTTTATCCATCCCTTCGAGGGCGAGCGGCGCTTGAACTCGGCAATGATGCCCGTCGATGAGCGGAGCAGGGCCTCGCGCAGCGACGGCTTGGGCCGGCACATCCGTTCCAGCTCCTTCCGCTTGGTGGCAATAATCTCTTGCAGTATGTCCATTAGCTGTTCAGTTCTACGAATTTCTTAAAGGTCCTCAGTGCTGCCCCGCTGTCTATCGACTCTCGGGCGATGGCAATACACTCGTCAATGTCCTTCTCGCCCTTCTCCAGCACCTGTATGCCGAAAGCGGCGTTGGCCAGGACAATGTTCTTCTGGGCAGGCAAGGCGCGGTTTTCCAGCACGGCGTCGAAGATTTGCCTGGCTTCCTCTTCCGTGGCACCGCCCATGAGCTCTTCGGGCTTGGCTATCTCAAAGCCGAGGTCGCGGGGGCTGAAGATGCGCTCATACTGGTTGGTGGTCACCTTGAAGTCGCCCGTCAGCGAAATCTCGTCATAGCCGTCGATGGAGTTCACGATGCCGTAGTCGATGCCGATCTTCTGATACACCTGCGTGTAGAGGCGCATCTGGTCGAGGTTGGCCACGCCGAGCAGCTGGCACTGCGGCTGACTGGGGTTCACGATCGGGCCGAGGAGGTTGAAGATGGTAGGAAACTGCAGGGCCTTGCGGATAGGTCCCACAAACTTCATGGCGCGGGCGAAGAGCTGGGCATGCAGGTAGACGATGCCCGCCTCGTTGAGACTGCGGTTCAGCCGGTCCAGGTCGTCGGTGAAGAGTACGCCGTGGTTGGCTATCACGTTCGATGCTCCGCTCACGCTCGTGGCGGCATAGTTGCCGTGCTTAGCCACCTTGTAGCCTGCACCGGCTATGACGAAGCAGCTGGTGGTGGAAATGTTGAAGGTGTTCTTGCGGTCGCCGCCGGTACCCACCACGTCGATGTAGCGGTCGCACTTCAGCAGGGCGTGTACGCCGGTCTCCAAGATGCCGTCACGGAAGCCGAGCAGCTCGTCGACCGTCACGCCGCGCATCTGCAGGGCGGTGAGCAGGGCGGTGATTTGTTCCGTCGGATACTCGCTGTGAGTGATGCCGATGAGGATTTCTTTCATTTCTTCACGAGTGAGTTCCTCGTGGTTCAGCATCCTGTTCAGGATGTCTTTCATTGTCTGTTTAGCCATGTTTACTATTTTTTTTACAAAAACATCCAGTTTTGCAGCATCCGCTTGCCGTCGGGGGTCAGCACACTCTCCGGGTGGAACTGTATGCCGCGCACGTTCAGCTGGCGGTGGCGCAAGGCCATGATCTGTCCCTCGTCGCTCATGGCGGTCACCTCAATACTGTCGGGCAGTCCTTCGCGGGAGACCACCCACGAGTGGTATCGGCCCACGGTGATGTCGCGGTCGAGTCCGGTGAACAGGGGGTCTTCGGCCACGAGATGACAGGGGGTGGCCACTCCGTGGAACACGTCGCTGAGGTTTTCGAGCTTTGCGCCGAACACCTCGCCTATGGCCTGATGGCCCAGGCATACGCCGAGGATGGGCTTGCGTCCGGCGTATGTGCGTATGACATCGAGCAGCAGCCCTGCCTCTGAGGGGATGCCGGGGCCTGGCGAAAGGATGATCTTTGCATACTGTTCCAGGTCGGGCAGTTCGAACTGGTCGTTGCGCACCACGGTGACTTCTGCGCCCAGCTCTTTCACAAGGTGACTCAAGTTGTAGGTGAACGAGTCGTAATTATCGATGATGACTATCTTCATAATCTGCTTGCTTGAATGATGGCCCGGCGCAGCGCACCGAGTTTGTTGTTTACCTCCTGCAGTTCATACTCTTCGTTGCTCTTGGCCACGATGCCGCCGCCGGCCTGGAACCACAGTTCGCCGTTGCGGGAGACGAAGGTGCGGATGGTGATGGCCTGGTTGAGCGTGCCGTCGAGCCCTATCACGCCGATGCAGCCGCCGTAGGCTCCGCGGTTGTGCGGCTCATATTCGGAGATGAGCTGCATGGCCCGCACCTTCGGTGCTCCGCTCAGCGTGCCGGCGGGGAAGGTGTCGATAAACGTCTTGATGGGGTCGGCTCCCGACGGCTTTCCGTCGGGGCCGGCGCCTCCAGCCGGCCCGTCCAGTTCGCCGCTGACGCGACTCACGAGGTGTATCACGTGCGAATAGTACTGTATGTCCTTGTAGTAGTCGACCTTCACGTTGTGGCAGTTGCGCGACAGGTCGTTGCGGGCAAGGTCGACCAGCATCACGTGCTCGGCATTCTCCTTCGGGTCCTGGCGCAGGAACTCCGCTCCCCGGCGGTCGGCCTCGGCATCGCCCGTACGCTTCGTGGTGCCGGCAATGGGGTCTATATAGGCTATGTAGGAGGTGTGAGGTGCGAGGTGCGAGGCGGGGTTCTTCTCTTCTCTTTTCACAATTCGGCAATGCGTCTCAGGACTGCTGCCGAAGATGCGGAACCCTCCGAAGTCGAAGTAGAAGAGGTAGGGCGAGGGGTTGATGCTGCGCAGGGCGCGGTAGAGCTTGAAGTCATCGCCCTCGTAGCGCTGGACGAAGCGGCGCGAGAGCACTATCTGGAACACGTCGCCGCGCAGACAGTGCTGTATGCCCCGGCGGATGTTGGCCTTGTGCTCCTCGTCGGTGAGGGTGGAGACGACGTCGCCCACGGGATGGAAGTCATAGGCTTTCACGCTGGCGCGGTTCATGGCTTTGAGAATATCGGGAATCACTGACCCCACCTCCGACCCCTCCCCTTGAGGGGCTGGGGCAGTAATTTCCACCACCTTCAACTGGTTATTATGATGGTCGAACACGATGACCACCTTATATAATATATATAGCATGTCGGGGGCATCGTTCCTGGCCTGCGTCTCGTCCTTCACGTCGATATTCTCGAAGTAGCGCACGGCATTGAACGAGGTGTAGCCGAAGAGTCCTATGCTGTCGGCATCGCCGCCCTCCACGTGCAGGCGGTCGATGAGGGCGTGGATGGCCTCCGCCGTACCATACTGGGCGTTGATGTCGTGCTGTTCGGCAGTTCCGTCGGGGAAACTGATGTCTGCCTTGCCGTGACCGATGGCCACCGATGCGATGGGATTCACGCCGATGAAGCTCCTTGAGTTGCTCTGGTCGTGATAGTCCGAGCTCTCCATCAGCGCACTCTGCGGATAGAGGTCGCGCAGCCGCATGTACACGCCGACGGGTGTGTAGAGGTCGGCAAGGATGGTGCGCGAGGTTGTGGTGAAATGGTATGTCCTCATCGTTTCCTATGCTGGTTTGTTGTTCAGGTAGGTCTCAATATCCTTGTCGCCGCGACCGCTGACGGTGAGCACCACCACCTCGTCCGGCTTGAAGGTCATCTTTTCCAGGGCGGCTATGGCATGGGCACTCTCTATGGCGGGGATGATGCCTTCGAGGCGGGTCAGCAGGTAGCCGCCGCGGAGGGCCTCGTCGTCGTTGATGCTCAGCACCCGGGTGCGTCCCTGACGGGCCATGTTGCAGTGCATGGGTCCCACCCCGGGATAGTCCAGGCCGGCGGAGATGGTGAACGCCTCCTGTATCTGCCCGTCGTCATCCTGCATCACCAGCATCTTCGCGCCGTGCAGGATGCCCACCGTGCCGCGATGGATGGTGGCAGCCGTGTGGTCGGTGTCCCAGCCGTGGCCGCCGGCCTCGGCCAGTACGATCTTCACCCGCTCATCGTCCATATAGTGGTAGATGGTGCCGGCAGCGTTGCTCCCGCCGCCGATGCAGGCCATGAGGTAGTCGGGATAGTCGCGGCCCTCCTTCTCCTGCAACTGCCATTTGATCTCCTCCGAGATGACGCTCTGCATGCGGGCCACGAGGTCGGGATAGGGATGGGGCCCCATGGTGGAGCCGACGATGTAGAAGGTGTCGGAGGGGTGGCAGCACCAGTCGCGTATGGCCTCCGAACAGGCATCGCTCAGGGTCATATTGCCGGTGCGCACGGGGTGTACCTCCGCGCCGAGCATCTTCATCCGCTCCACGTTGGTGTGCTGACGCTCCACGTCGGTGGCACCCATGAACACCTCGCACTGCATGCCCGTCAGGGCGCACACCGTGGCGGTGGCCACGCCGTGCTGGCCGGCTCCGGTCTCTGCGATAATGCGGCTCTTGCCCATCTTCTTCGCCAGGAGTATCTGGCCGATGGTGTTGTTGATCTTGTGGGCACCCGTATGGTTCAGGTCTTCGCGCTTCAGATAGAGCCGGCATCCGTACTTCTCGCTCATGCGGCGGGCGAAGTAAAGGGGCGACGGGCGGCCCACGTAGTCTTTCAGCAGGGCGTGATACTCCTGCTTGAACTCATCGCTCTCGACGATGGGAAGATACTGCTCCTGCAGGTTCCTCACCGTTGCATAGAGAATCTCCGGCACGTAGGCACCGCCAAACTCTCCGTAAAATCCGTTCTTGTCTACTTGATAGTTCATTGCTATTGATTGTTTTTGCGTTTTTTTTTTACTGGATGGGAAAACAAGTGAAGAGGCCCGTCGCGTTCACGACGAGCCTCTTGGAGTATACACACGGCTACGTACCTCGCGACTATCCTAATCCCGAGTTACGCCACCACCATGCATTTGTCGTTTTTTTCTTCATTGTATGCTTTGTTTTTGTGTCCGGCTGCAAAGTTATGCATTTTTGGCGTAATAAACAAGAATTTCTGCAAATATTTTCATAAAAACTTTCGTTTCTGCATATAAAATGAATAATGTGAAAGATTCCACGTAAAATTTCAGGCTCGTTCATTGCATGTCTGCGAAGTTAATATCGAATTAGGCGCAAGTTAATATTGAATTAGGACGTAATTTGATATTAATTGCAAGCTAATTTGATATTAATTTCAACTTGGATTCTAGATTTAGGGCAAATTGAGAAAATTTCCCAAAATTATGCTGATTTTTCAGTTTTTTTTGTATCTTTGCATTTTAATACTGACAACATCTTGTCCCCGTCCGTAAGAACGGAAGCGGCGGGGAGCTGCAACTGACGCAAACAAACAGTTATTCATATACAAATTAAAAAAAGGCAAATGAAAAAAAGAAAAGTATTTACAATCCTCGCCCTGCTGCTCCTGGCAGCGGCGCAGGGTGTGGTGGCGCAGACGCACGTCTCGAAACTGAAGACGCGTACTGCCGATGCTGAAAAGTGGACCATCAGTCCCAACCCTGCCGAGGAGGGTCAGACGGTGAACGTCACATACACGGGCCGCAGGAAGGTGATGAGCGTGCAGGCGGAGAAGAACCCCTACACCGACCTCTCGATGGTGGACAACGCCGGAAACGAGCGCCAGAGCCAGTGGACGGCCAACTGCTACATGGTACACACCGCCGGCAAGTACCGCCTGCCGCTGGTCTATGGCAACGCCATCAAGAACGGCGAGGCCAACACGGCCGCCTATACTGGCACCAAGAACTATTTGTGTACACAGACCTTCCCCAACCACGAGGGCAACCCCATCAACGCGCCGTGGATAACAAAGAGCACCGATGGCCAGGGGGCCGACCGGGGTATGGGCATTAGCGTAACCGATGCCGAGCTGCTGTGGCAGGATGCTCAGGGATTAGTAACCGAAGTGGATATCGACGGCGACTACCTCACGCTCACCGTTGGCAAGAACGCCGCCGAGCAGGAGGGCAACGCCGTGGTGGCCGCCAAGGATGCCAACGGCACCATCGTATGGTCGTGGCACATCTGGGTGACGAGGCAGACCTTCGCCGCAGCCGACCTGACCACCGTCACCACCACCAAACGCACCTACCAGCTGACACCCGTGAACGTGGGCTGGGTGGGCGACCGCGTGAGCGCTGGCTACAGCCCCTACTACCAGTGGGGACGCAAGGACGCCTTCATACCGGCAGGTGAACTCAGAGCAAGCGCCGGCGGATGCGACAGTGGCTGGAACATTGTATTGTTCCCAGCACAGTCGTATTCATCCAACCGTGTAGTCTATGACATCGACGGCAGCGCGGTGACGGGCATTACCATCACTACCGACAACAGCGCCACCATTGCCGACAACATCAAGCATCCTATGACGTTCTATTACAACAGCAGCCAATACGGGTCTTGGCCTTTGGCTACCCCCCACAACCAACCCTACATCAATCTGTGGGATGCTAATCGGAATCCAGGGAAAACATCAGGCCCAACGAATGATAATGTGGCGACGGCCACGACGAAGACGGTCTATGACCCGTGTCCGGCAGGGTTCTGCGTGCCTACAAGCAACCTGTGGAATTACTTGGGTGGCAGTGGCAGGAAATCGGGATATACCTTCGACGAAACGAATGTGGGAATGAAGTACACCGCCAACACCTCCGAACTGTTCTTCCCCCTTATGGGCAAGCGTGGGAATTGTGCCGTCGACCCAATTACAGACTATAGCAAGGTTGTGTATTACTGGTCGTCTTCGGGCACTTTAAGTAGTGGTATTTATGGTTCTGAAATATTGGCTATTCAAACTAGTCTCAAGGATATTCCTACTAATGCCCAGTGTTACTTTGGCTACCCCATCCGCGCCGTTGCTGAATAATGCACTCTCCCCTTCATAGACGCTACACATTACTTATCAGATTAAAGCAAAAGAATACATGAAACATATCCAGAAACAAGCCATGACGCTCGCACTGCTTCTCGGGGCAGCCACGGGCGCATGGGCACAAGACGACATCCAGGTCACCCAGGTCCAAGGCCAGGCCAACCAGTGGCAGTACACTATGCCCGACGACAACGTGGAGCTGACCGTCAACTATTTCCCCACGGCCGCCTTCAGCGAGGGGGGCCAGCCCACAGCCATTGAGGGCATCATTGCCGGCACCGACAACA
>Ga0310697_10001748_pt1 | contig 24411 bp, 19 predicted proteins | sample 172DNAGHGlowgp2_FD_203883 | JGI IMG/M metagenome (GOLD analysis project Ga0310697, IMG submission 203883) | Sheep rumen microbial communities from Palmerston North, Manawatu-Wanganui, New Zealand - 1728 DNA GHGlow gp2 (v2) (version 2) | ecosystem: Host-associated > Mammals > Digestive system >...
TGGGATGGCCTTCCGCAAGCAGGGCATTCACTGCCGCTGCCTGCTCTTCGCTGCTGTTCTGCGCGCTCCATGTGCCAAAGCTGTATGGAATACCGTCGGCGTCCAGCATAGCCATGACCTCATCCTGACCGTCGGAAGCCTTCGCGTCTCCGCCTGCGGTGATGTAAAAGAAAGTCTTTTCCTCCAGCGGCTTAAGGACGGAAATGTCCCACTGGCCGGAGACAAACATGCTGGCCGCGAAAAGGTCAGGGTACTTGCTGTTGAGATAGAGCGAGGTCATGCAGCCCATGGATTGCCCCGTCGCGTAAAGCCTGTTGGCATCAATGGAATAGTCCTGCTGCAGCTGTGCGATCAGGTTCACCGCTGTCTCGACCTGTTCGGAAACCGACCAGTCGTCCTTGACCACCGTCTCGGAAAAGTCGGGCACCAGAACAAAGGAGGCGTGCTTAGCCTGCTCCTCCTCCGTCACCCACACGGCAGCGCCGTAGTATTGCTCAACGATCTGCCGGGCTGTCTTGCCCGCGCCGGTGGAGTCGGGGATAAACATGAGCAGGGGATAGGAAGCGCTTTCGTCGTAGCCATCCGGGATAAAGAGACTGTATTCCAGGGAGATGCCGGTGGCCGGATCGTCAAAGACAAGCTGCTCAAACTTGTCCGCGTTTTCATCCAGCACAGCCTGAATCTCCGGATCGGCGGCGCTCATCATGCCGCCGCCCGCACCGCCGTGCATGCCGCCGCCGGGGCCGCCCTGACCCATGGGAGGGCCGCCGGGCTGCGTGTCGGTCGCCCAGGCCGCGCTGCCGAGCAGAGCGAAAGCAAGGAACAGAGTTAGTGTGAGAACTGCTTTTTTCATCGTTTTGACCTCCGTTAAAATAAAAGTGCATAATACTGATCGGACACATCCCGGACATTGTGGATGTGTTTTTTTGTGCAGACCTCGGCCCGGTCAGCATCCCGGTCCCGGATCGCCTCATAGATCTCCGCGTGCTCCTGGAGGGAGTGGTCGCTGCGGACGGGGATGACGGTACACGGACAAATCCCCGGCCTGTTCTAAATCATGTTTCATCTGCTGTTTTCCTGTCGATACACCTCACATACAATCTCCCGCAGCGCTTTTGCCGCCAGGGAGTGATACTCCCGCGAAGGCAGCGCGACACCGAGATTCAGAAACACACCCTTTTCTCCGATCCGAAACGTCTCCAGATGATCGTCGGGGTCGATGCAGGAGGCATAGGTGAAGGCAATGCCGATCCCGGCCTTCGCCTTGGAAACACTGCCCTCCTCGGCAAGCGTGATGAGATATTGAAAGTCCTTCAGATCCATCCCGAGATTCCTCCTGCTATCCGTTTTTCCGATACACCGCATTAGGGATTCTGCGTTACGCATCTTTTGCTCCTTATTATAAAATAAAATCAGCCAAAAGACAAGCAATTCGGAACAAATCGGAAAGGGGAGCGTATGGCAAAAGTATCTATGAAAGGCGTCATCGACATGCACGTCCACTCAAATCCCGATATCCGCGTGCGTGCCTACGACGACTTCGAGCTGATGGAGGCGGGTATCCGCGTCGGCGCCCGCGCCATGGGGCTTAAAAAGATCGTGGTCACGCACCCTGAGTGGTGGATCGTTAATATGAGCATTCTCGCTGAACATCTACCCCGGCTCCATGCCTGCCTTCTCCTGCCTCGTCAAAACCGGGCGCATCTTCGATCTGGTCTCCGCGGGCGCGATCATCCGCGAGTGCTTCTGCGGCCCCTGCTTCGGCGCGGGCGACACGCCTGCAAACGGCGAGTTCTCCATCCGCCATAGAACATCAAGGACTGGCCCGAGATGCCCGCCCTGACGGACGATCTGCTGGTGAAGGTCTGCTCCTACATCACCGACCCTGTCACCACCACGGACGAGCTGATCCCCTCCGGTGAGACGAGCTCTTATTTCTTCGGAAGCCCTGCGGATTCGTCCAACGGGCTTCCACTTTTTTAAAGCGCATAACAGAAGGTCAGAACAGGGGAGAAGGGCGAATAACCCCCCTTTATCATGGATGGGGCTTGTGAGCAGGAGAAAAGAATGGTATACTGATCCTGCTTTTCAGGTGGAGTAAGAGCCTGCAAAGGATTGGATGTACAGTGGATCTGTCAGGTCAAACAATGAAGAAGAGCAGGAGGCGCTGTTTTGAAACAAGGAGAATGGAACGACAACACGATCTTCGATTTGATCCCGGACGGGGTCCTTGCGCTTAACCGTGACCTTGTGATCATCAGGATGAATCACAGCGCCATGCGGCTTCTCAATATTCGGGAGGATGCCGTTTGCGAGGGGAAAGCAGTTGCCTCCGTTATGGAGGAAGACGGCTTCCGCCGACTGCTCGGCGGCAGGCAGCACTTTTCCGACACGATCCGACTGCCTGAGAATAATATCTGGCTGGAGCGCTTCTTCTGCTGCGATCGGGAACAGACAGTTCTGCTGTGTGTGATGCGGGATGTTACCGGGCAGCGGCTGCGGGAGGAGCAGCTTCAGAAGGATCTGCAGCAGGCACTTGAGCTTGCCGACACCCTCAACGAGAGCCATCTTCGCACGGTTCGTGAGGTTTCGAGTCTTCTCGGAGAGAATGCCGCCCAAACGCAGATCCTGCTGCGGGAGCTGAAGGGAACAATCCTTCCGACGGAGAGACAGAAAAATGGCTGAGTGGAGAGAAGCGGATGGAAAGCTTTGCTGGGAGCTCGGAATCATCCAGCAGGAGAAAAACGGAGAAAGCGTCTGCGGGGATACGGCCAGAGTGTCATGGGATGATGACGATGTGCAGATCGTCCTGTCCGATGGCCTTGGTTCCGGGATCCAGGCCAGCATCGCATCATTGCTCACGGCGTCCCTGGTTTCTGCCATGAGCCGGAGCCGGTTTCCCGTCGAGGATACGCTCCGCGCGGTTGAAGCCGTCCTGCCGGTGACAAAAAAGCACGGTCTGGCTTACGCGACCTTCACACTGGCCGCAACGGATGGAAGGAAAGTCCGCCTGCTTCAGTATGACAACCCCTCGGCCATGCTCCTGCGGGACGGCGTTTCGCTTCATTACCCGTATGAAACGCTGATAACAGGGGAGAAAACGATACTGGAGAGCTCCCTTTCCCTGAAGCCCGGCGACATGCTGGTGCTTTTCAGCGACGGTATCTCGGAGGCGGGACGGGGCGTCACAACCTATTCCGGATGGAATCGGAATGAGATGGAGGACTATCTGCTGCGCAGCGTGGGGCCTGACGATCATGCGCGTCAGGTCGCCGCCCGGATCGTCTCGGCGGCGCAGGCCCTGGATCTCTATGAATTCCACGATGACACGACGGTCATTGTCCTCCGGTTGCGGGAGCGCTTGTCCGTAAACCTGCTGATCGACTCAACGGAGAACACACAGAGGGAAACGCAAAGTGTTATGTCAACCGACTCTGCCTTGAAGGAGATCAACGCCTCAGTCCAGGGCGAGCGGGAGCTGCAGAAGCTGATCGATCAGCTTGAGCGCTATCTGGATAATGGGATGATGAGCCTCGGAATCAAAGCGGAGGCGGACAATGTTTCAGAGCTTACAGATCTTCTGGCCGAACAGGCGAGTGATGTGAATATCCTGTTTCGCGCGGGCGGCAGCGTGATCCCGGAAGAGATCCTCCGGCTGTGGAAATTGCTTGCAGACGCAGGGAAAACCGTCACCCTCCGGGCATGCTGACAATAAGATAAAGCAAAAAGGATATCCGGGGCTTCACGGCTCCGGATATCCTTATGAATTGTGTTTCAGAATTAATCGCGGTGCATGGGAACCTGCTCCGCATTCATGAGCTTCAGGTTCTCGTGTACGCCTCTTAAATCTGCGCGCCCGATCATGGCATCGCGGTCTTTCTTCAGCTCTGTCAGGCCCTTCTGCCGTGACGGACCGCTGACGCAGCCGCCCTCGCAGATCATGCCCTCCATGAAGCTTTCGGGCAGTCTGCCGAGCTTCATCAGGGTGAGGGCGTTCTTGCATTCGAGAGCGCCGTTGCAGACCTTGACGGCAATGTTGGAGGCGTCGACATTCTGCTCCTTGAGACACTGCATGACAGCGGCGGTGACACCGGCGCTGTTGCCGAAGCGCTTGCCGTAGGTCGAACCCTGCTGGGTATAGTTCTCCGCGGGCTCCAGCTCGATGCCCTTGCCGCGCAGCATTTCCACGGCCTCGTCAAAGGTGAGCACATAGTCCGCGTTTCCGCTGATACTGATGTCCAGAGCCTCGCTCTTCTTCGCCTGGCAGGGCCCGATAAATACGGTGACAGCGTCCGGATCCTGCTCCTTGATCATGCGGGAGACCGCGCACATGGGGCTGACGGTCGTGGAGATGTTGCCGTTGAGCGTCGGGAAGTGCTTGCGGATCATGTTCACAAAGGCGGGGCAGCAGGAGGTGGTTTTCTTTTCTCCCTGGGAAAAGGCCTCGGCCCACTCGTCGGCTTCCGCCGCCGCAGTCAGGTCTCCGCCGAGGGCGACCTCGATCATGTCGGCAAAGCCGGCTTTTTTCAGCGCCGCACGCCAGGAATCCGGAGTAATGTCGGGGCCGAACTGTCCTTCCACAGCAGGGGCAACCATGGCGTAGACCTTTCTTCCGGCGCGGATCATCTGAATGACGTCCACAAGGAAGGTCTTGGCGCCCAGCGCGCCGAAGGGGCAGGCGTGGATGCAGTGGCCGCACTGGATGCACTTGGTCTCGTCGATCCGGCAGAGACCGGTCTCTTCATCCATGGTGATCGCGCCGACCGGGCAGGCCTGCTTGCAGGGGCGGACCTGGTGGACAATGACCTGGTAGGGGCAGTTCTTGGCGCACATGCCGCATTCCCGGCACTTCTGGGGGTCGATATGGGCACGGATCCTTCCGTGATCGCGCACGATCGAAACAGCGCCGAAGCGGCAGGACTCATAACAGGCATGACCGAGACAGCCGTGGCAGTTATCTGTCACAGAATAGGAAGAGATCGCACAGTCGTCACAGGCCGCGGGGATTACCTGAACAATGTTGGGCGTGTCGGTCTTCCCGGGGCACAGACCGCGTGCCAGACGAACCCGCTGGCGGATGATCTCGCGCTCACGGTAGATGCAGCATCGAAACTGCGGAAGAGGTCCCGGGATGATCTCCTCCGGAAGGAACTCCTTCTTGCTCTCCAGCTCCCCGTTCCAGGTGAGCCTTGCTACTTCACGAAATATTTTCTTGGTGATATCGCTGGTAGTTCTGTCGTTTGTAACCATTCTTTCTCCCTCTTCCGACCGGCGAACCTTTCTGCAAGGCAGCCGGCTGACAGTGATTGTATCTTTTTGAAATGATTGTGATCAATAGGTTTCCTGCTCCACCTGCTTCCCGACCGCCACAATGGCTTCGGTCAGCTGCTTGGTGAGGTTCATGCGTAAGCCGAGCTCCAGCGGGAGATCGGGGTTTTGGTATGCCGCGTTGACGGCGGTGCCGACGATGAGACGCACCTGCGTGCAGTCCTCAATGATCATTCTTGCGACCTTTGCCGCCGGATTCGGTTCATCCAGCTTCTTGAAAAAAGACCTGTCCACATGATCGGGCTCGGCATATTCTTTCAGGATCTGGATTACCCTTGCCAGGGTCAGGACGCCTTCCGTGACCAGATCGATGCCGTCAATATGTCCCTCAGGCGGCAGGCCCGAGCTGTCATAGTCCATGGATACCTGCATGGGCCGGTTCAAGATGCGCGAGACGATTGAGGCGCTGGTCCCGCCGCTCACGATCCGGCGGACAGAGCGGTCACCGCTCATGAGAGACCGAACCATTCGGACATCGTCGGCCCTGTCTCTGGCAGGGCCCGTCATCAGATGCAGCATTTTTTGCCCCGTGACATGGACACAGGCCACGGTGGTGTCGTCTCCGGGCTGACTGTCGTAAAGATCATTGCAGGCCTCACAGATCCGGGTTGCTTCCCGCAGCGGAGATTGTCCGGCCTTGTGCCCCCTCAGGGCAAAGTCCGCGATCTCTTCCCAGGGCCAGCCGAAGCTCATCAGGCTCCCGAGACCAGCGTGTATCGTCCCGTCGCTCATGATCAGGAAGGTGTCGCCGATCTGAGCCGTGAAGCGGAAGGTGTTGATCCGTTTTCCGGCGATGTCCTGTTCGTTCTTTGGAATCCGGATCAGCTGATTGTCCCGGATAAAAATGCAGCCGGGGTTTTCGTATTCATAAAGGATCCCTCTGCCGTCGTAGAAAATCTGCAAAACCGTGAAGGTCGAATATGAGGCGCCGGTCTTCGGGTCTGCAGGCAGCGTCTCGACCACTGTCTCCACGCATTCTTCCAGCGTGGCGCCCTCCAGCAGCATCTTGCCGAAAATCTGGCTTGTGAGGGTCGAGAGCATATTGGCGCGCACGCCGCTTCCCATTCCGTCCGCCAGCACAAGAATGTCGGAATCTGCCCGGTGAACCATCTGGACCCGGTCGCCGCAGAGAATTTCGCCGACATGATTCAGGCTCTTGCTGGCCATTTCCGTTGTGATATTCATAGCGCGTCAGAGGGGCGCCCCGCTGCGGCCGCATCCGGCGCGGAGGCCGGGGCGGCATGGGGCTTGGCATACTGTGTGTTGATCTTCAGCTTTGGCTTTGCAGCCGGCGCAACAGGCAGTCCGAGATCGGCAAAATCCATAACGTCCGCCGCGCCCGTTTCGACTTTCCGCTGCTGTGGGGACTCATCACCGGCGGCGTGCACCGGAACCGCTTCCGGAGCTTCGGCGGGGGTAAGATCATCCTGAATCACGCGGGTAAGCCTGGTCAGCGTCATCTTGGTTTCCGCGGTGGTCTCGCCCAGCAGGCTCGCGATTTTCTGAGCCGTGAACATCTGATTGCGGATCACGTTATGCGCAAGCTCTATGGTTTCGTTTCGCGTTTCCTGCTCCTGCTGGAGGCGTTTCTCCTGCGCCGTGATGTCAATGAAGGTCATCAGGGTGCTGTTCTGCCGGGGGATATAGACAATGTTCTGCAGCGTCCAACGGTCGTACTGTGGATAATAGACCTTCTTGCCGTAGATGTTGCGGTGGCTGCTCTGCACAGTCTCATAATCGCTGGGATCAATGAGCTCCGACAGCCTGCGCTTGAGGGCGTGCTCACGGCTGACACCGAAGAAGCGCTCACCGACGGCAGCGTATTCCAGAATTTGCTGGGAAGCGTCGGCAATGATGACCGCGTTCGGGCTCTCGTTCAGGATCAGGTTCGCCATAGACTCCGCCTGGGCGGTCAGATGGGGGATGCACATTTCCAGCTCTGCTTTGCCCTGATAGACGGCGATGGCTTTTTCACGGCAGCTGACATAGCCGCAGGCGCCGCAATTGAGCTCGTCCTCCGCGCAGTGCTTGCCGGTTTTGGCCAAAATCTCCCGGATTTCGTCTTCCGACGGAAAGGGCTCCTCGATCGAACGATCCTCAAACCGCTTTTTCAGATCGACCCCCTCTGTCTTACGCCGGACGATGTCCCGCGCGACAGAGACAGGCTGGATCGCTTCCTCCATGTCGAGCTTGATTTTATAGGGATAGACGCCCTTTTTGGTGACGGCGGGGCCTTTGATGCATCCGTTTTCACAGCTGTTCATCTCGATCACGCACCTGTGGACGGAGCCCGCAACCATGTCACGGCAAAGCTCGTTGCAGTTGGAGAGCCCGTGAACGGCAAACTGCCGGTATTGCTTCCGGGCGGATTCCGCAGGGAGACCGGCGCGCACCGAGGCAAGAACCCCGCCGGTAACCGGATATAAGCGGTTCACTGCGGGATCAAAGGGGAAGGGCTCGTTTTCGCACTCGTCGATGCGGATTTCTTTCTCCTTCAGCCAGCCGCTCAATTCTTCAAAGCTGATGACCGCGTCCACGGCATCCGCGTGGCGGGGATCCCGGGCTTCCTTCCGTTTGGCAATGCAGGGCCCGATAAACACGACGCGGGTATCGCTGCCAAGCGCCTGCTTGATCATGCGCCCTGAGGCAATCATCGGAGAAACCACAGGAGCGAGCAGCGGAACAAGCGACGGGAAATACATCTCGATCATGTCATTGATAACCGGACAGCAGGTGGTGATAATGTTGTCCATCCGGCCCTCTTCGATCAGCTGCAGATATTCTGCCGTGACTGCCGCTGCGCCCTCTGCCGTCTCGAATACGTCCGCAAAGCCGAGCTTCCGCAGTGCCGACCGTACCTGCCCGATCTCCCGGAAATCCAGCAGCCCGACATAAGACGGCGCAAGCTGCGCGACGACCGTTTCGCCGCGCTGTATCATCGCCCTCACCAGGGGCAGTTCGCTTGACAGTGTTTTGGCTTCCTGGGGGCAGACTGCGAGACACCGGCCGCACAGCACACAGTGATCCTCCATGATCAGTGCCCGACCGCCGCTCACGGAGATCGCCTTGATCTCACAGTTCCTGACACATTTGTAGCAGTGCCGACACCGCGTGGAGTTAAAGTGAATGATTTGCATTCTGTATTTCTGAGAAACTTCAGCTTATACGGCTGAGGATCTCGTTGTTGAAAAACTCCTCTGTCGTCTCCGGACGGACCGAGTACACCGTGTCGTCAATGACCACGCAGACCGCGTACTGACAGTTGCCGGTGCAGAAGGAGCCGTTCAACAGGACCTTGCCCTCCAGCTGGTGATCCTTCACCAGTTCTTTAAGCTTTGCGATAACTTCTCTGGAACCCTTCATGTGGCAGGCACTGCCCACACAGATCGAAACATTTACCATCTCAACCATCCTTCCGTTTCCTTGTTTTTTTATTTTGGGATTCTGCGAAGTGAAAGCGATATGCTCAGAATCGTTATAAGCAAATACTTTTATTCATTATATCATAAACGGGAAGCATTGAAAAGATATGAATTGCTTTTTGGTTTTTTGGAACAGAACATGGTCGCTGCAATCCCTGAACGCCCGGATGAAGGACTCTCGCGTATAGTAAGGCGCTTCTTCTGTCACCGGGGTGAAAGAATTGATTGAACTCAAAAACGCTTATAAAAGTTCAGAAATCAATATTCGGCGGTTTATATCCGGCCTCTGTGCGGATAGTTGGTACGACCGCCGGGTCATGACTGCACAGTACTGCGATGCATCCCGGGTCGGCCGCCATCTCCGCGATCCATTTCAGAGATTTCAGCTGCCATTCCCGCGCAAAGCCGAAACCGGGCGTGATGCGTTCCTGCCAGTTGCGGGAGGAGTAAGCGGCATCAGCGGCCAAAAGAACAAATCTGCCGCTGCTGCGAATGATGATCGCGGCCTGTCCATCTGTGTGCCCGGGAACGTTGACCAGTTGGATGCTTTCATCTCCGAACAGGTCAATGGCCCAGCGGTTCGGCCCCAGCGGTGAGCCGCGGTAATAGAGCCTTTCAATGGGCTGATCGCGCCACAGGCTCCAGGGCTGACGGGCCTTGAATACCGTGCGGCAGGACCAGAAGTACTCATCCTCCGGCAGAATGATACGCTTTGCCCCGCCCACATGCCTTAGTCCTGCCACATGGTCGGGATCCAAATGCGTTAGCAGGATGCAGTCCAGATCCGCCGGCCGTATACCCATGGAGGCAAGCTGCTCATGGATCGCCATGCCCTCGGGGAGATAGGGATGAAAAAGAGCGGCGAGATGAGGCGGCAGAAGCTTTCTGACGGCCTCCGGATCATAAACGCCCCGGGGACTGATGTCCCTGCACCAGCCGGTGTCTACAAGGATCAGCCCTTTGGGGTGCTCAATCAGATAGGTACAGACAGGCAGCGTGACCCGGTTCCTGTCCGGCGCGGTCAACTGACGGGCCGTATTTTTCAAATCAATGCTGTTGCCATACGGCACGCTCTCCGACACCTGAATATACCCGCAGTGCAGGACATGGATCCTCATCCAATCACCTCACAAAGAAACTTCCGTTCGGTCAGGACGATGTCAACGTCCCGTGGTGCACTCCCTGATGCAGAGAATGGCTTATCTCTCCCACAGATAGACGGGGATCGTGACCTCTGCCCCATAACAGCGTATGGTCAGCTCGTTTTTCCCGGTGGGCTTCAGCGCGGTGAACTCACAGGTCAGCGTATCGCTGCTCACGGACAGCTCGACGCTGTCACCGATGCTCCAGCTGATTTGCGGATGGGGAATCTCCGGCTGAGGATAAGCGGATAAAATGAATGGCTTGTCGCCGACGTACGCAGTAAAGCCGTCAGCGTCCAGCTCCCGGCCAAAGGCATAGACTTCGATCGAATCAACCGTTGGCGTCGGGGCAGGCGTTGCGGGGGCGAGCGTTTCTATGATCTCAGGAGTGGGGGAGGGCGCCGCGGTGTGAGCCTCGGAGCTTATGTTAAACGCAAGGCCGCCGGCAAAAGCCGCAAGGAGCAGGCAGGAGCCGATAATCGTGGGCATGAGGTTCTTTTTTGCAGCAAAAGCGTGACCGCATTCCGGGCATTCGGGAAGCCCGGCAGAAATCTTTGCTTTGCAGTGTGGACATATAGTATATTTCATAGGAGGCACCCTCTTCTCTTTGTAGTGAGTCAATTGTACCACAAAATTATGTAGACCGGCAATCATAAAGTTCGGACTTCACGGAAAAAAGCCGATCAGTATGTCCCGGAAATACGCATTCTTATGACCGCACCGACACAGCAGAAAATGAGAGGGAACAGCCGGTTTGACGGAGCGCTTGAATATCCGGCAAATGTTTTATATAATACTCTGACGGCGAGACACCGTAAGCCATTCCGCCGAGCTTCTTTGCGGCTCAGCAGAAGAGAATATAATCCAGGTAAATCAGACATTGGAGGCAAAACGAAAAATGATCAGAAGAAAACAGTTTCCCGGGAAAACTGCCGCTCTTGCGCTGGCGCTGACGACCGTGATCCTCAGCGGCTGCGGCAAAAGCGGTCAGGCCGCAAAGCCGGCGGAGCCCGCTCCGACTCCCGCCCCCGCTGTGGCGGAGACCGCCGCACCGGTCAGACCCGCAAGGCAGGTCGGCGAACGCTTTGAGGGCTCCTTCACCTTCCAGGGCATGGAGGAGAAGGTGCAGTATGAGCATATCCGCAGCGATGCCGTCGGGTTTGAGATGGATCTCGACTATGAATCCTTCAAGCGCGTTGCCGATGCCGACTGCGAGCGCTTTGTATCGGTCTGGGATGACCAGGCCAGACCCGAGAACTACCTTGAGGTGAGGGCCGACGCGCGAAGCGCCGAAGCGGTTGCCGAGGCGCTGACAGCGGAGCTTTCCGAAGAATATGACGTGACCACGCTTGAGCAGGAGCTTGACAGCGGGGCCAGGGCCATCCGGCTGGAGGCATCCGTCATCAAGGGCACGAACCAAATGGCGGATAACCTGAACTCGGTGTATATCATCCCGGCCCCCGACGGCTGCCGTATTGCGTGGGTGCGCTGCTTCATCACCGATTCCGAGGGCTTCTCCCTCCGCGTTTCCAAAATGGTAAATACCCTGACGGCCATTGACAGGCAATAAGGCAAGAAAAAGACATCTCCGGGACAAATGTCCCGGAGACGCTTTTGTGTTCAATTGCTTATCCGGCCTGGGAATCAGCCCGCAGTGTTGACTGCGACGATACGGCCCTGGCCGTAGGGATTCTCGTAGCCTGCGCCGACCTGACCGTCGAGCGTGCCGGTGATGTAGTCGATAAGAACCTGGTTGTCGAGCTTCACGGACTTCTGGAGGACGGGCGCGCCGTCATACATGGTGTAGCCGTCGCCATGGTTCAGAAGCTGGTAGTCGATGCTGGCCAGGGTGTAGGTCTTGGCGGGATCCAGATCCTCGCCGCCGATCTTGACATTGCGCACTCTTCTCTCCATGCTCTCGTCCACGTGGTCAAAGAAACCGTTGTCGTCCACCACGCAGGGGCTGTCGATGGAGGAGTCATACTCGAAGGTCATGCCCGCGACCTGGTTGAAGCCGCCGAACTCGCCTGGCAGGGCGTGCACGGACCATTCGAGAGAATCCAGAACCTGCTGGCCGCTGATCTCAATCACGGTCAGGCTGTTGCCGAAGGGGTGAACCTTCAGGATGTCGTTGAGGGTGATGTCGCCCTTGTTGATGGGCACGCGGATTCCGCCGCCGTTGACGTAGGCAATATCGGCGCCGGACTGATCGAGGTAGGCGTCGGCACAGAGGTCGCCGAGGTTGGTCTCAGCACGGCGGATGATGCGCACGGGCTTCTCGCCTTCCTTCACGGTCTCGGGATCATAGAAGAAGAGGTCAACCGTGCTGGTGGCGACGACTTCGGCGAGCTTCTCGTTGAGCTCGGCGGCGCCTTCATACACAGCCTCGGAGGCCTTGTTCTCGATACCGAGAAGCGCGGGCAGGGAGCTGCCGGCACCCCAGTGGTAAAGCTCGGAGTCGATCTCACCCTCGCGGGGGATGTGCAGCACGCCGATCTCATTGAGCTTGGTGCCGCAGGCGGCGCGGATAATCTCCTTGCCGTCCTTGTTCTTCATGACAACCTTGTCGGTGTCGTGGCTGTGACCGTCGAGCATGGCGTCAATGCCGTTGGTGTTTTCGATCACTTCGCTGTACATCCAGGGGGAGCACTCGGTCTCGTTGCCGAGGTGGCCCATCAGGATCACGTAATCGGCACCGGCCGCGCGGCAGTCGTCAGCCGCCTTCTGCACGGCGTCGTACAGGGGCTGGCCGCTCTTGTCCTGGAAGAAGCCATAGACATAGTTGTTGTTTTCATCCATGAAGTAGGTCGGGGTGGAGGCGCGCAGCGTGTCGGGCGTGGTGACGCCGACGAAGCCGATCTTTCTGCCGCCGACTTCCTTGATGAGCCAGGGATCAAAAAGCAGCTCGCCTTCCTTGTTGAAGTTGCAGCTGATGTAGGGGAAGTTTGCCTTCTTGGTCAGCTCCAGGAAGCGGTCCACGCCGTAGTCGAACTCGTGGTTGCCGGGGATCGCCACGTCGTAGCCCATGACGTTCATGATGTCGATGATGGCCTCACCGGTGGTCATGGTGCCGATCGGCTCACCCTGGATCGCGTCGCCGTCGTCAACCAGGAGCACGTCGTACTTCGAGGACAGGTTTTCCTTTACGGCATACAGGCCGGCATAGCCCCAGCCCTGGTCAATGCCGCAGTGGACATCGCTGGTGAAGAGGATGAGCAGATCCTTTTCGTTTTCCTCCGCAAAAGCCTGGAAGCTTGTCAGGCTCAGCATCATGACAACGAGAAGAACCAGCGCGAGAATGCGTTTTTTCATTTGCATGACCTCCCTTTACAAAAATATAGTGTTGCTCTGGCCCCTTTATTGTATACTATTTTCCGCCTTATTGCAAGACGTGATGCAGGAGGAATTTCCAGCCGGTGCCAGCTTTCCTCCGGCACTGAAAACAATTCATAAAAAGCTTGATGAAACTGTCGAAATGCGCTATAATGCTTTTACCACAAAAAGGAGGCTTTGCCATGTTCAAGTATATCAAAGAGAAAATCGCGGAACTGATCGCAGCTTACAAAAAGCGCAAGGAAGAGGAAGAGGCTGCCAGAAAGTTCAAGAACACCGTCACCACAATCCTTGTCTGCGCCGGCGTGCTCTGCGCGGGCTATCTCTTCTTCACCGGCAAAAAGCTGATCAACAAGCTCTTCGGGGCTGAATAATCCTTTTCTGCACCGGCGGGGGCTTATTCTTCGTCATAATAAAGATAAACCAGGCGGAACCGAAAGGCTCAAGCCTGGTTTGCTTTTTAACCGAAATAATCCTCCTGCGGCTTCTTGCGCAGCGCCGCGTCCTGGAGGATATTGTCCTCCACCACGGGCACAAGGCCGTTCTGCCGCAGAATCTCCCGGGCCTTCTCCGCGTCCTCCTCGAGAACGCTGACCCAGTAGATATCCCTGTCGATCTTGCCCTTACTGCCAAAATCCCGGGGGTCCAGCTTCGCACCGCACCCGCCGCCGAGCACGGTCTCCTGCAGATAGTGGCCGGATTTTACACCGGGCAGACCGGCCTGCTTCAAAGCGTCCCGGATCTCCTGCCAGCTCTGGCGATCACGCTTTTTGAATATTTCCACTCTTTTTTTGAAATGAAAGATGGACATGGAACATGCCTCCCGCCTCTGTTTTTCTGCCGTCATTGTAGCACGCCGCCATCTCCGGGTCAAGGCGGCGTTTCAGCGTCTTTTTTTCTTGACAGGGATTATAACGGCGGAATATACTCAACTATGTATATTCCAAACCCGGAAAGGACAAGACTGTATGGAAAACGTGAATCAAAAGACAGCGCCCGCCGAAAGCACGCAGACAGCGCCCGCTGAGGGCGCGGCGGCAGCGCCTGTAAAGAAAAAGGAAAAACTCACCTGGGCGGAGCGTCGCCGCCGCTGGAAGCAAGCCAAGGCGGAAAAGCGCCGCCGGGAGCGGGAATACTACCGCTACGCCCCGTGGTATGTCAAGGCGTGGCACTTCTGGCTCCGCAAAACGCTGATCGTGCTGGCGGTGGTGGCGGTCTGCCTCGCGGTCTTCGGGCCGCAGATGATCGGCGGCATGCTGACCGACTATGTCATGGATGCCAGGGCCAGAACGCTCACGGACAAGGAGCGGGAGCAGATCTATGTCATGTCCCCGCGCGACGAGGAAGGCGCGGCGCGTATCGACGCCCTGCCTGCCGTCGGGGAGAAGGAGACCTGGGCCATGTACGTTTACTTGGTCGGCGCAGACCTCGAGGACGACCGGGAAAACGATCTGTCCTATGTGACGAGAATGCTGACGCGCGATGCCAGAGATGCCGCCGCCGCCGCGAGGACCTCCAACCGGCTCGGCATGCTCTCGCGCTTTAACGACGAGCTGAAGGCCAACGGACTTGAGCTGCCCGCCTTCTACTATAATCCCCAAGTGCCCGTGCCGTCGGACGAGGAGCCCGATCAGGACGACAAGGTCGCCACGCGCGACGGCTGTGCTTCCACCGACATCGGGGAGATGACCGCCGACGTGTGGTCGGACAATATCTCCGTCGTGATCCAGGCCGGCGGCGCCACGCACTGGACCAACCAGATGATCAACCCCAACCGCACACAGCGCTTCCTCTACAAAAACGGCAGCTTTGATGAGGTGTCGAATCTGCCCCTGCAGAAGGCGACCGACCCCGAGACCCTGGCGGAGTTCCTGCGCTTCTGCGATAAGGAATACCCCGCCGACCACCGCATCCTGGTTCTCTGGGACCATGGCGCCGGCGCATTCGGCTACGCCATGGATTCCATCTACGGCGACAGCTTCAGCCTGAAGGATGTCCGCAAGGCACTCACAAGCGTCTACGGAACCGAAGGAGGCAAAGCGCCCTTTGACATCATCGGCTTTGACGCCTGCCTCATGTCCACCCTCGAGGTGACCCACGCCCTCAGCGGTTTTGCGGATTACTACTGCCTGAGCGAGGAGAGCGAGCCGGGCGACGGCTGGGACTACACGCCGTTGCTCAAGACCATGAGCGAGAATCCCACCATGAGCCCCGCCAAGGTCGCCATGACCATCGCGGACACCTACACGGACTACTACATGGGCCTGAACGCGAAGCTGAACATCGACTTCGTGCGTGCCCTGATCGGCAACGATGTCACCTTCTCCGTCATCGACGCGAAAAAGGCGGACGAGCTGTACGGCGCTTACTGCGAGCTGGCCGAAGCCCAGCTGCGGGACGCGGTGAAAGACATCGGCGTTCTCTCGGAGATCGGCCGCTGCGGCAGCAAGGCCACGCGCTTCGGCGGGGCTTACTACAATGTGTTCGGCTCCGTCGATCTCGGAAACTATGTGGACTACATGATCGACAGCTACCCCGAGGCTTGCAGCAAAATCAAGGATCTGCTCGGCGAGGCGGTGCTGTACCACCGCGAGAACGGCTCCCTGAGCGATGCCACCGGCATTGCGGTGTATCTGCCCACGATGATCAACGACATCAACAGCCTGATATACTATCTCGACTATGTCTACAACATCAGCGACGACGACAGCGTCAAATCCCTGTATTATTACAAGCAGGCCGGGTGCCTGAACGACGAGCTGAAGGAGTATGTCGCGGGTCTGACGAAGGTGCACCCGCAGGTGCTCGACGTTCAGCGCCTGCGTGAGTTCAGCAAGAATAAGCCCGAGCTCGACAGTGAGGGCTTCCGGATCCCGGTGGATGAAAAGCTGCAGAGCATGATCACGGACTACCGCATGGAGATCAGCAGGCTCAGCGAGGAGGAGCAGACCCTGACCTATTACGGACGGGACGAGCGCGTCTACCTCGACGGCGAGGGGCACCTGTGCAGCGACTTTGACGGAAAGTGGGTTTCCATGGGCGGCGTGCCGCTGTCGGTGGAGATCATCTCCTCCACCCCCACCTCCATTCTGTACCGTTCCCCGGTCAAGTATGACGGGGTGCAGTCCTGGCTGGAGTTCAGCTGCGACCGGGATACCGAGGTTTTCACCATCACCGGCATACGCGAGATGCTGGATGCAAACGACGATCTCAACTACTTTGTGAACGCGCGCGAGATCAAGACCGTGGAGGTCGGCAGCAGCATCATCCCCCTTTATGATCAGTCCAACCTCAAGACCAACAGCATCAGCAAGGCGGAAGGGGAGCGCATCCGCTTTAGCCCGCGCACCCAGATCAAGCGTGAGGCGCTGCCGGACGACTACTATCTCTGTACGGCGGTGATTTCCGACCAGCGCGGCGACAGCTATTATTCCGCGGTGGTATCGGCCACAATGAAAAACGACAAAATCGAAAACTGGGCCATTGATCCCCGCTTTATCGGCAGGGACTACTGAGCGGCCCGGGCATAAAAAGAAAAAACGGAGGAAACATATGCTGGACATCAGACTGGAGATCGGACAGATCAATTATCGAAGCTGCGTGGAGGCCATGCTCCCGCCGCTGGTGGAGCACTGCGCGGCTAAGGAAAACCCGAACGAGCTGGACCGCTTCCTTGCGGAGCTGGGGTCAGACGCGGTGCCCGCCGCCTGCGCGGTGCTGGATAACATGCAGACCGACGAGAAGGACAAAATGGTCATCTGGCTCATCATGTCCCATGAGGAGCGTCTGCGCAGCGCCTCCAACCGCCACCTGGAAAGGCTCCTCGGCGGCCCGCTGGTGCGCATCGGGCGCTTTATTGCGATCGATCAGCCGGGTACGCGCATGACCCTTCTTGCCTCCCAGGTGGAGGTCGACTACGCCGCACTGCTGAAAAGCCCCCTTGTGACCGAAAGAGTGGAGCGCATGAGCGACAACGGCGTTCTGAAGGGCGCGGCGAAGATGATGCTCTCCATGGGCAAGTTCATGCCCGCGTCGGGGCTTGAGAAGCAGGGACTGAACCTGCTGGGCAACCCGCGCATCAAGGAGAAGCTGATGGGCGCGATTTCGGGCGGCCTCAGGCAGGCGGGCCTCGACATCACGATTGGGGATCTGACCGCGGAGATCAGCCGCCCGGCACAGCTTTCCGAGACCATGGCCGCGCAGATTCCCGCAGGCTATGAGAAGGAGCTGATGGACGCCCTGACCGCCGAGGTCAGGAAAATGCGCGGGGAATAAGCCGCACAGTCGTAACAAAGACCAACAGAGCAGGGGACAGGGGCTGCGGCAAACCGGAAACGTTTTGCTGCGGCCCTGTTTTCTTTCTCCCGATCCGCATTTTTCCCGGTTGTGTTTTTTCGACTCGTATGCTATATTAATTTGACCGGATTCCTATTCTATTCGGCTTTTTCTAAGGAACAGGATGTTGCCATATGAATACAGAAAACAATCTTCGCAGACATCTATCGCCGCTTGCGGTATGGGCTTTCTCCATCGGCACCAGCGTGGGATGGGGCTCGCTCGTTGTGACCAGCAGCACCTATCTCGCCCAGGCGGGGCCGATGGGGAGCGTGCTCGGCCTTGTGCTCGGCACGCTCATTATGCTGCTGATTGCCCGCTGCTACGCTTATCTCATGCAGTGCTATCCCGAATGCGGCGGTGCCTACGCCTATACGCGGGAGGTCTTCGGCCATGACCAGGGCTTCCTGACGGCGTGGTTTCTCGCCATGACCTACTTTGCCGTTCTCTGGGCAAACGCCACGTCGCTGCCGCTTTTCGGCCGTATTTTCCTCGGCGGCGTTTTCCGCTTCGGCAAGCTCTATACCCTCTTCGGCTATGACGTGTTTATCGGGGAGGCACTGCTCTCCGTGGCGGCACTGCTGCTGATCGGCTTCCTCTGCGCGCGCCAGACCCGCGTGACGGACGCGCTGATGATCGGCATGGTGTGCCTTCTGACGGTGGGCATCGGCATCTGCTTCTTCGCCGCAATCTTCGGCGGCAGAACGTCCATGAATCCCCTTTACATCCCGGACACCAATGCCCTCTCCCAGACAGTGAAGATCGCCGTCATATCTCCCTGGGCCTTCATCGGCTTTGAGAGCATTTCCCACGCGGCGGAGGAATTTGACTTCGAGCGCGGCAGGATCCGCCGCGTGCTGGTCGTTTCCGTCCTCACCACGTTTGCAATCTATGTCTTTGTGACCCTGCTTTCCGTGACGGCTTATCCCGCCCGCTACGAAAGCTGGCTCGCCTATATCCGCGACCTGGACAATCTCGATGGGCTGGAGGCGCTGCCCGCCTTCTACGCCGCGAACCGGTATCTCGGCGGTACGGGCGTGACGCTGCTGATGCTGTCGCTGCTGTCCCTCGTGATCACAAGCCTGATCGGCAACATGAGCGCGCTGAGCAGGCTTATCTACGCCATGGCGAAGGACAAGATCCTGCCGGAGCGCTTCGGTGAGCTGAGCAAGGAGGGCACGCCGGTCAGTGCCCTGATGCTGGTGGTGGGCATTTCCGTCTTTGTCCCGCTGGTCGGGCGCACGGCGATCGGCTGGATCGTGGATGTCACCACCATCGGCGCGACACTCATTTACGGCTTTGTGGCCGCTGCGGCGGCAAGGCAGGCACAGCGCGTGGAGGATACGCGGGAAATGTGGGTCGGGCGTGCCGCCCTCGCCGTCATGCTGGCCTTCGGCGCGTATATCCTGATCCCGAACCTCGTCGGGCGCAGCAGCATGGCGCGGGAGACCTACTTCCTCTTTATCGTGTGGAGCGTGCTGGGCTTCCTCTTTTTCCGCAGCATCCTCCAGCGTGACAAGGACAAGCGTTTCGGCGGCTCCATCATCGTGTGGGTGGCGCTGCTGGCCCTGGTGCTCTTCGTGGCCCTGATCTGGATGCGCCAGTCCATGATCGCCGCAAACGACCGCATGCTCGACAATATCCAGGGATATTATTCCACAGTCGGGGAGCGGGACCATCAGCGCGTGGAGGACGAGCAGTATATCGCCCGCCAGATGGAGGAGCTTGAGGCGGCGGACACGCGCACGATTCTGATGGCGGTGGGCATGTTCGGCTTCGCCCTTGTCATCATGATGACGAACCACTCCTATCTCAATAAGCGCTCGCAGGAGAGCGAGATGCTTGCCAACACCGACCCCATGACCGGCGTGAAAAACAAGCTGGCCTTTATCACCAAAGAGAAGGCGCTTGACACCGCCATCGATGAGGGGCATATCCAGCCGTTCAGCATTGCGGTGTGCGATGTCAACGGCCTGAAAAAAATCAACGACACCCTGGGCCACAAGGCGGGCGACGAATACATCCGCAGCGCCTGCGCCATGATCTGCGAGATTTTCCAGCACAGCCCGGTCTACCGCATCGGCGGTGATGAGTTTGTCGTCGTCATGAGCGGGCGCGATCACGGCATCCGCCGGGAGCTCATGACCGCGCTGCATGATCAGTCCGCCGGGCACATCCAAAGCGGCGGGGCCGTGGTCTCCGGCGGTCTCGCGGAGTTTGTACCGGGCGAGGACAAGTGCGCCCACGATGTCTTCTCCCGTGCCGACAACGCCATGTATGAGGAGAAGCGCCGCCTCAAGAGTCTGGGCGCCGTGACGCGCGACGACGAAACGGAGGAGACCCCGCTGCCCGCCGCGAAGGAGGAGCCGGCCATCATCAACATCCGCCGCCACATCCTCATTGTCGAGGATGAGGAGGTCAACCGCCAGCTCCTCGCCGCGGCCCTGGAGAGCAGCTATGAGATCCTCTTCGCCGTCGACGGCCTGGAGGCCATGGAGGAGCTTGACAAGCACAAGGACGAGCTGGCCCTCGTGATGCTGGATCTTGTGATGCCGAAGATGAACGGCTATGAGGTGCTGCGCAGAATGAAGGCCGACCAGGAACTCAGCAAGATCCCGGTCATCGTCCTCACCACCGACCCCAGCGCCGAGCTCGAGTGCCTGCAGATGGGCGCCATGGACTTTATCCCCAAGCCCTATCCCAAGTGGGAGATCGTCCAGGCCCGCGTCAACAAGTGCATCGAAATCTCCGAGAACCGCGAGATCATCCAGTCCACCGAGCGCGACAGCCTCACCAGACTTTTCAATATCGACTACTTCCTGCGCTATGTCCAGATGTTCGACCAGCATTACTGGGACATGGCCATGGACGCAATGGTCATCGACATCAACCACTTCCACATGGTCAATGAGCGCTTCGGCAAAGCTTACGGCGACACGGTCCTGCGCCGTGTCGGTGAGCGCATCCGCCAGGTCGCGCGCGAGCTGGGCGGCGTCGGCTGCCGGCAGACAGGGGACACCTTCCTGATCTACGCCCCCCACCGGGACGATTATACCACCGTTCTGGAGCGTATCTCCGCCAGCCTCATGGGTGAGGACAGCGCAAACCGTATCCGCCTGCGCCTCGGTGTCTACGCCAATGCGGACAAGAACCTCGATATCGAGCGGCGCTTTGACCGTGCCAAGATCGCGGCGGACACCGTGAAGGGCAACTATGTCAAGCCCATCGGCATCTACGACGACGCCATGCACGAATCTGCGCTCTTCAAGGAGCGCCTGATCGAGGACTTCCACAGCTCTCTGGCAAACAAACGCTTCTTTGTCTATTTCCAGCCCAAGTTTGACATCCGCCCCGAAAAGCCCATCCTCGCCAGTGCTGAGGCTCTGGTGCGCTGGGATCATCCCACCCTCGGCATGATCAGCCCCGGCATCTTCATCCCCCTGCTGGAGGAAAACGGCATGATCCTGGAGCTGGACCAGTTCGTCTGGCGGCAGGCGGCAACGCAGATCAAGGCGTGGAAGCGGAAGTTCGGCTTCTCCGTGCCGGTCTCGGTCAATGTGTCGCGCATCGACATGCTCATGCCGAATCTCAAGCAGATTTTTTCAGAGATCCTGAGCGAAAACGGCCTGAGTCCCCATGACATCATACTGGAAATCACGGAGTCGGCCTACACCGGCGATTCCGAGCAGGTCATCACCGCCGCGCGTGAGCTGCGCGGCATGGGCATGGGCTTCCGCATCGAGATGGACGACTTCGGCACCGGTTATTCCTCCCTCGGTATGCTGGCCCACATGCCCATCGACGCGCTCAAGCTGGATATGACCTTTATCCGCAGCGCCTTCGGCGAGACGCGCGACGTGCGCATGATCGAGCTGATTATCGACATCGCCGATTATCTGCATGTCCCGGTCGTGGCGGAGGGTGTCGAGACCGAAGAGCAGTACCTCATCCTCAAGGCCATGGGCTGCGATCTGGTGCAGGGCTACTACTTCTCAAAGCCCGTCCCCGCCGCGGAGTTTGAGCGCTTCCTGCAGGCGCGCAGGAATCAGAGCGTGGAGCCGACCCAGGCGGTCAAGAAGTCTTACATGAGCCTCTCCCGCGCCCTGACCAGCAATTATGAGAGCATCTTCTATGTCGATACCGTCACGGACTTCTATCTGGAATTCTTCTCCGGGGCGGACGGGGAGCTGGAGATTCGCCCCGGCGGATCCGACTTCTTTGTGGACGTGAAGGACAAGCTCATGCGCGGCGTGCCCGACGAGGAGCTGGAAAAGATGAAGGGCCTGCTGAACAAGGAGGCGCTGCTGAAGCTTCTCGGCAAGGAGGAATCCGTCAGCATTCCCTTCCGGAGACTGGAGGACGGCGAACTCAAGCCCTGGATCCTGCAGACCATCCGCACCCGCCGCTCCGACGATCATCATGTGGTCATCGGCATCCGCCCGCAATAGAAATGTATGCCGTAGGGGCCGATCCCCTCATCGGCCCAAGGATTTGCAGCATTGTGCTGTATTCGGCGGGTCGATCTGGGGATCAACCCCTGCGGCTTTGTGTCAATATACGTTTGGGCACAGCCCTTTCCACTTTCTTGTGAATAAAGAAACATCTTGGAAGCGTTGACATAAGTTAGCAATTCCTTTATAATATATGCGCAGTTTTTTACGATGCGACAGCGCTTTTTGCCCCCCGTCGTTTTGCCTCAGTAAAGGAAGAGCGGACAAATGAAAAATATCTACTTCGATATATGCGCAATTCCATTCTTTTTGCTGATCCTGTGGACCTGCTATACCCGGAAAATGACGAAGGGACATGCGAACAACGTCTTTATGATCATGACCTGGGCGTCGCTGATCTGCACGGTCGCGGATATTGCCATGGAATTCGTGGTAAACCCGCTCCCGCTTACCAGGGCCGATGTTGTGGCCGGCACAATCCTCTCCTTTACATACAAGATCGTCCGTAACGCGGAAATGGTGATCTACCTGCTCTACGTCATCTGCGTCACACGTACGGAGTATCTGCTGCGCCCGGCGAAAAACAGGCTGCTTCTTTGGGCACCGAACGCGATTCTGTGCCTTTTGCTGCTGCAAAACTTCTTCACGCATAACGTTTTCTCAGTCACGACGGAAGGCGGCTACACCAGGGGGCCGCTGCTCATCGTGTTCTATATCGTCGCCGCGCTCTACGGTCTTGCGGGCACCGTCTACTGCGTCTACTGCAGGCGCTATCTGGAAAAGAGCAAGTGGATCGCCCTGCTGTCGATCTATGTGCTGACCTTTGTGAGCGTCGGCATACAGATGTTCTTCCCCAGACTTCTTGTGGAGATGATCTGCACCGCCATCGGCATCACCACGATCCTGCTGCTGGTCATGCGCCCGGAAGAGACCATGGACAGCGGCGTCGGCGTGCAGAGCTGGAAAACCTACAAGATGGACCTTGCGAACATCGTGAAGCGGCAGGAGAGCATGCAGATCCTGGTCATGCAGATCCTGAACGCGCAGGAGGTGCGCACCTATCTGGGAGAGGACCGCTATATCGCTCTGCTGGGTGAGATCGCGGAAGAGGTGCGGCGAATCTACAAGGGCAGACGCTACGACACAAATGAGGAAATCTACATCGAGCGCCCCGGTACCTTCTACCTGACAGTGGACAGTAACGACTATGACCTGGAGGACGCGGTGTCATCCTTCCTGACCAGCGCACATGACAAGTTCAGCAACTATGCCGATGGCAGCATCCACCTCAATCTGAAGGCCTGCCTGATCCGTTGCCCCGATGACCTGCACGAGGTCAATGATATCCTCAACCTCGGTCACAAATTTCCGCAGTTCGGCGACAAGGGGCAGGTGTTCTTCCGCGCGTCCGAGATCGTGCAGTCCCATGACTATGAGATCGTCAACCATATGGAGGATATCCTGCGCCGGGCGATCAAGGAAAACGAATTTGAGATGTACTATCAGCCAATCTATAATAACCGCCTGGGACGCTTCACCTCGGCGGAGGCTTTGATCCGGCTGAAGGATAAAAAGTACGGCATGATCCCGCCGGGATTTTTCATTCCCTATGCCGAGGCTAACGGGCTGATCCTGGCCATCGGTGATTTCGTTCTGCGGGACGTGTTCCGCTTTATCGCCAGTCACGATATGAAGGCGCTGGGCCTTTCTTATATTGAGGTCAATCTTTCGGTGGTGCAGCTTCTGCAAAGCGATCTGCCCGAAACGATCCGACGCCTGCAGGCGCAGTATAAGGTCGATCCCGGCCAGGTCAATTTTGAGATCACAGAGACCCTGTATGACAACCTCAGCACGGTCATGGACAGGAATGTCCGCGCGCTCGAGCATATGGGTTATCGTTTCTCTCTGGACGATTACGGTGTGGGCTTCTCCAATATCCAGCGCATGAGCAAGCTGCCCATCGCGCTTGTCAAGATCGACAAGAGCCTCGTGGATGAGATGTTCACCGAGGATGGCAGCGTCATAATCCGCAACACCGTGCGCATGATGCAGGGCATCCGCAAGAAGCTGGTGGCGGAGGGGGTCGAGACCCGGGAGGAGATCGACGCGCTCAGTGAAATGTCCTGCGATCATATCCAGGGCTATTATTACTCCAGGCCCCTGCCGGCGGAGGAATTCGTGACCTTCCTGAAGTCTCACCGAAAAGCATCATAAAAGAGAAAAAGAGCCGCGAAGCAGAGCATTTTCTGCTTCGCGGCTCTTTTTTGGTGCGGCTTATACTATCCCCTGATAGAAAGTGCAATTAGATTTCCGAGCAGAATTTGCGCCAGACAAGGCGCCTTCCGCAGAGCATAATGGAGATATATGGTCAAGGAAGGCAACGCAGTATGGCACAAATTC
>Ga0310697_10001749_pt1 | contig 24407 bp, 28 predicted proteins | sample 172DNAGHGlowgp2_FD_203883 | JGI IMG/M metagenome (GOLD analysis project Ga0310697, IMG submission 203883) | Sheep rumen microbial communities from Palmerston North, Manawatu-Wanganui, New Zealand - 1728 DNA GHGlow gp2 (v2) (version 2) | ecosystem: Host-associated > Mammals > Digestive system >...
GAGGAAAAAAATGAAGAATTTATTAAGTAAAAGGCGCTAAATCACAAGGAAAATATCCTTGATTTCAGCGCCTAAATTGGAAGCGTGATCCTGTTGGGATTCGAACCCAAGACCCACAGCTTAGAAGGTATATAACAACTTTATTCTAGGTGTTAATAATTAGTATATTATAAACTCTGTCTTAAAAGTCGCTCGTATTTTCGCTCGTCACGACTTGTATTTGTCTAGCTCTTTTCTCAGTTTCTCAATCTCTGCCTCCAGTTTCTCGATGCGCGCATCCCTCTTGTCGATGATGTTGAACAGGCGTTCGATCGTCATCTTGTCATCCATGCCGGGATGGGGCAGGGGAGGAAGTTCGGCGGCGGCATCCCTCTCGTAATCAGGTACTGTGGCTTCCTGCTCTTCGAAAGTGACGTAATCATCTATATTCTCGATTTTGAAGACCTCCTTTACCTTGCTGATAAAGAGTTCAGAAGTAGACACGATACCACGCTCCATCTTAGAGATGTAGCCCTGGGGGAAATCGGTCTTTTCGGCCAACTCCTTCTGGGTGATCTTCAATTCTGACCTAATCTTCTGAATGTTAAGTCTTCTCATAAGTCTTGCCATAATTCCAAAGAAATTTATTGTTAAAATTTTGACAAACTACGAAAATAAATAGTATATTTGCCGCTGTTTCTGTCATATTTGACAGGAATCTGGAATATTTTCTTTCCGCAAAGGTAAGAATTTTTTCCTAAACTGAACAAATTTTTTCCATATTTTTTTCAAAAATTTATTATGTATCAGCAATCTTTCGTAGAAATGTATCAAGCGGCTAAGTGCAAACCGACTCCAGGCGAAGCCTTTATTCGAGAAGTCTGCACGATTACCCATCGTTCAAGATCAACAGTGAGGAAATGGGTCGTTGGCATCACCGAGCCCGACTCCAACATCAAGCACCAACTTGCCAGGCACTACAAGACGCCTGTAGATGTGTTATTCCCTGATTTAGATGATGGTAACGATGAAAAGCAATGAACCTCAACTCAATCTGACAGGCAGGTACAATATTGAAGAGACCTGCGCTTTCCTCGGAATCCACCGGCACACGCTGCGCCGCTATACCAACAGAGGAAAGATACGCTGCGGTTATCACCGCGTCAACGGAAGGAAATTCTACCTAGGAAGTGAAATACTGCGCTTCTGGCGCTCCCAACTTTAACGGCCATGCTCAACATCGGAAAAGTCTTCATGCCGCGCAACCTCAGAGACCACTGGCTCTGGGACGATGCCCACAAATACCAAAGGTGGAACGACCTCGTCATGGAGGCCGCATGGACGCGTACCAAGTTCCGTTTCGGCAACGCCAAGGGATGGCTTGAAAGGGGTCAGCAGGTCACCAGCATCAGGACACTCATGCACCGCTGGAAAACCAGCAGCAGGTACGTCACCGAGTTCCTGGCCGACCTCGAATCCGAGAACATGATCAGGATAGAGACCCTCACCACCCACACCATCATAACCATCGTCGATTATGACACCTACCAGGGAGAGGCGCCAGAAGATGAAACCGCCGTGCTCGAGACCCCTGCTGCGGAACACATCGGAAAACGCATCAGGCAACGCGAAGGGTCACAATCTAAAGAAGATAATAATATAAATAATAATAATTTAAACTCTTCTTCTTTAACCGTCGAAGAGCAAAATTTGATATTTGTTGAAGAAATCAAAACCAACGACCTTTTGATGGAACGCGCGATGACCGCATTGAGGTGCGGGAAGGAAAAAGTGCTGGAACTGCTTGACCGGTTCGTCAGCACCAGCAACTTCTCCTCAAAGAGCCACACGGACTTCCAGGACTTCAGGAGCCACTTCGTCAACTGGTCGATGAAATATCTGATAAACGAGCAACAGAATGGAAACGCCAAAACAAAACCAGCCGGAGGAAACTCCAAGGATAGATATGCGAGTCGTAGAGGAGCTGACGCGAAGGATCACACTGAGGAAGATTACGACAGTTCGTTTTAGGTTCAACCTGACCACCGGCCAGGCGCTGAACCTGCTGGCCTCGCACTATTGGCTGGAGGTGGAGAAACGGCACGCCAACCCGGTGTTCGACGCGAATACCGAGGCCAACCTGCTCGCCCTGGCCCGATACCTCACGCAGCCTGACCCGAAGTTCGGCGTGATGATGAGCGGCACCCCGGGCAACGGCAAGACCACCCTGCTCTACACCCTGCAGAGCGCCATCAACGACCTGCACCGGCGAGGCCATTTCGAATTCCTCGGCAAGGATTTCAGGGTGGGCTTGCTGCTGGTGGACGCCAAGGACATCGTCGAGATAGCCAAAGACCTCAACAGTCTCAAAAGATACAGGGAGCTGGATATGCTTGCCATTGACGACCTGGGAAAGGAACCCACCGAGATCCTCAACTTCGGAAACGTGGAAAGTCCCGTCGTCGACCTGCTCGAGCACCGCTACAACCACCAGCTGTTTACCGCAGTGACCACCAACCTCACCCCGAAGGAGATCCGTGAGAAGTACGGCGCACGCATCGCTGACCGCTTCAACGAGATGCTCGAGGTCATCAGGTTCAAGGACATCAGTTACAGAAAACTCAACAGAAAGTGATGGCAGAAGACAATCCCAAACCCAGACCCGGCGATTACAGCAACTTCCTCGTCTATGTGAGGATGGAGTCGTACCTTGCCCAATGGGCCGCCCATGAGCATGGCCTCCCCATCAGGTTCCCGAGGGGAGCCATCGAGAACGAGATCATCGAACTCGGGCTGAAGATCCGAGGCGAAGATGATGACCTTGACCTGCCGGAAGAAGGGAAATACCCCGTCGTACTCCCCTTCTTCAAATACAAGGACGTCAGGTACTACAACTACCTCTCCGAAAGTTCCAAGGACGAACTTGTCCACTGCCTGAAAATCCGCTTCACGATTTCGCTGTGGAACGACCTTTACCGATTCGGCAACATCGGAAAGCAGAAGCAGGACCTGATATATGCCTGGATGGACGCCCATGATATCGATGACACAGAGACGAACTGGCTTGTCATCTCGAAGATCTACACGCGCAAACGCAAGGCTTACCAGCAGCAGCAACGACGACAGAAAGACACCTCTTAACATTTTTTAATTGCACTACTTCGAGGCATAAAAAATTCCCAGTGTAACCCAGTGTAACCCAGTGTAGCCCACTGTAACCCAGTGTAACCCAAAATTAATACTCAACGCAAAATGGACAGACAATCACTTCCAGGAATCAAGGCCATCGGCTATGTCCCGGCCGAACGGCTGCAACGAGAGATTATGTACAAGCACCTCGCGGGCCTTCCCGTGGGCATCTTCACCGACATCACGCCGATAGCCTTTGTCGGCGTGCCCACCTGCGAGGCCGTATCGACCTACAATAACAACGGCAGGGTCGAACAGACAACCCTGCGCTTCCAGACGCTGGACGACGTGCCGCTATACCGCCACATCGCCTTCGTCGTCACCGACTGCAACGGGCAGTCCTACGTTATCGGGCAGCATGAGAAACCGCGCCCCATCATCAAGGAAAGCGGACACACGGGAACGCCCTCCGGCGATCCCGCAGTCCGCACCTATGAGGTGACGCTCTATGCCCAGAAATCGCTCATACCCTGCATACGGACATAAGAAGTTGATAATTTTTTCATAACGGAAAGATTTAAAAGTTAATAAATAGCTCTGATACATGGATTTGAAGTGCCGTCGCTGAGACAGCGGTGGCACTTTTTCAGCTCTTGCCCACGGCTCAGTCTTGGGGTGCAACCGCTTGCAGGAAGAATCTCCATGCCGCCCCTGAAAAACAAGCCAAACATACTTTCACTTGTTCACCCTCGCCTCCCTTGCCTTTCCGCTGCAAAGTTAATGCGGCTTACCCACACGCAAGGCCGAGACGAGTTGCCTTCGGAAATTCTCCAGCCCTACGGGTAGTAATTCCCGGGCAAGCCTTGCTTTAGTGTGCTCCAGCCGCACTTTGCAGGCATCGTAAAGGCGAAGCGAAAGCGAAAACAAGTTCAAAATCGTATGTTTAACTTTTAATATTTTTCAGTTATGGACAACAATTTCAATTCTTTCAATCCTGCAAGCGGTGCTGACAGCGCCAGTGTTCAAGAGCAAGTAGTAAAAGGCTCGCTCAGCTCATCCAATTTCAATATCGTTGATGAGCTTGAGGAGGTCGATTTGGATTTCCACAAGTACGATTACCGCAGCGGCCATCCTGCCGTGTTCTGCTGCACCTATCACAAGTACAATGAAGGCAGGCCGCTGGCTGGCATGTGGCTTGACCTGTACACCTTCAGCTGCTACGAGGATTTTGTGGCCGCCTGCCGATGGCTGCACCGTGATGAGGAGGATCCCGAGTTTGCCTACCTCGATTATGAAAATTACCCCGATGAGTGGTACAGTGAGAGCGGCCTCGATGAGGCCACGTTCGAGCGCATTCTCGAGTATGCTGACCTCGATGATGACGAGCAGGAGGCCTTCAGGGCGTTTCTGGATGTCACGAGCGACAGCGATGCGGATTTCTCCGATTTCCGTGAGCGCTACTGCGGCCACTGGGACAGCGAAGAGGAGTTCGCCCAGCACCTCGCCGATGAGCTTTGCATGTTCGACAATGTTCCCGAGAGCATCACCCGCTTTTTTGACTTCAAGGCTTTTGCCCGTGAGCTGTTCATGTCAGACTATGACATGGGCGATGGCGGTCACGTGTTCCGCACCTGCTGAGCCAGCAGCGCACCCAGCGAGAGAGGCCGCCTTCGGGCGGCTTTTCTTGTGCCCATTCGGAACGAGGCCCGATCACGACCCCAGCCTGCGATGGGGAGAAACTGGGCCCGCCCGCCGCCCTGCAAAGACATCGCAACCGGGGGGCGGATGTCTTTTGCCATAGGAGGCCATCGCAGTAACTTTGCGTCAGATTGAACATTTACTAAGCCAAAATTCACAACTTTACGTCTATGCCCAGCACACAATATCAACTCCATCTCAAAGGGTTTGTCGGAGGTTACGACTTCGACCGCAACTATGTGGACTACGTGCTCGCCCGCTACGAGGGCAAGCCCGTGAACGTGCTCATCGACAGCCTCGGCGGCTCGCTCGCCACGGCGCTCTCGATCGCCTCGGCTTTCAAGAACCACGGCGACGTCACCGTCCATTTCGTGGGCATGAACGCCAGCGCGGCAACCGTCGCCTCGCTCGGTGCTAGGCGCATCACGATGGACTCCTCTGCCATGTACCTGGTGCACAAGTGCAGCGCCGAGTTCTTCGAATGGGGCAACCTCAACGCCGACCAGCTCGCAGCCGTCCGTGACAACTGCGATGCGGCGATCCGTGACCTGAACAAACTCGACAACAATGTTGCCTCGATGTATGCCGCCAAGACCAGCAAGCCGCAGGAAGACCTGCTCGACCTGATGAAGGAGGGCGGCTGGCTCAACGCCAAGGAGGCCCTTGAATGGGGCTTCGTGGATGAGATCACCGACCTGGGCGAGACCAAGCCGGTGCTCACCGATGCCGTCGCCTCGGCCATGGCCGCTGCCGGCATCCCGATCCCCAACGTCCCCGCTGCCGACAAGGAAACGGCCTTCGCCCGTTTCCTGGCCGCCATCTCCTCGCTGTTCAAAAGCAAGAACGACGATTCAGTTAACCATACGGAAATAACCAAAACTCAAGCACCCATCATGAACCAGTTCCTCCCGCTTCTGGGCAAGGCCCTCAACATCGAGGGCTTTGCCGTGGGCGAGAATGGCTGCTCCCTCACCCTTGAGCAACTCAAGGAAGTGGAAGCCGCGCTGTCTGCAAAGGACCAGCGCATCGCCGAACTCGCCGAAGAACTCGCAGCGGTGAAGCAGTCGCCCGGCGACACCTCCACCGCAGTCATCAATGAAGGCAAGCAGGACGCTCACCAACCTCAGGACGAGGTGGAGAGCTTTGCCCAGACTTGCAACAGCGCCCAGCAGTTGTTCAACCAACTGCCCTAAGCGATCGCCGCTCCGGCGATTGAAGTAACCAAGATTCATTCAATACCCAAACACACCTACTACCATGGCAGGAAGATTTAGTTTCACCCTGGAAGAATATCAGCAGGCCGCCATCATCTGGCGCAAGCCTCTGCAGATGCTTCCCATCATCGGACTCAGCAGCTCCCTCCAGTACATGACCGGAAGGCCCGGAATCCGATTCAAGGAGAATGTGGGCTTCCTCGACGCTGATGCCCAGTTCGCCCCCTACAAGGCCACCCGCAGGGCCAACGTGGATCTCGTGCTGGAACACCGCACGCTGGAGACCCACTTCGGCAACGTCGTGCTCGACTTCGAGCCTAACACCGCCATCACCACGCTCCTCGGCACAGGCGCCACCAAGGGCGACGGCCAGATGCAGACACCCACCGCGATGCACGTGCTCGCACTGATCGCCAAGGGACTGTCCAGGCATCTTAACGATTCGCTGTTCAATGCCGAGTTTGACGCCAACGGCGATACCACCCACACCCTGTTCGACGGTTTCGACACCATCGTGGCCAAGGAGATCGCCGCCGAGAAGATTTCGGTGGCCAACGGCAACTACATGAAGCTCACCGAGGAGATCACCGTGGCCAACGCCCTCGACGTGGCCAAGGAGATTCTCTTCTCGCTCGACCCCATCCTGCGTTCCGAGGACCTCAACCTCTACTGCTCGCAGGACTTTGCCGACAAGTACAACGAGGCCATGCTGCTCACCCACGGCGGCATTAACTACTACAACCAGTACGGACAGAACACCGTCGAGGGCAGCAACGGACGCCTGCACCTCGTGCCCCTGTACAACAAGGCCGACAGCAAGTTCTTCCAGGTTACGCCCAAGAGCAACATGCTCGTGGGCTACGACCAGATGAGCGACATGGAGTCGATCATGGTTAAGGAGTACGCTCCCTTCGTGCTGACCTACATCGCCACCATGTTCTTCGGCGTGCAGTTCGAGTCCATCGACCGCCGTCGCCTCAAAGTCATCGAGCTGGCAGCCTGATGATCATGTTTAACCCTTAACAACGACTAAGAAAATGGCAACCATTTGTTCAACCATACAACAGTCGCTCGCCTGGTGCCAGGGAACTCCCGAGCTCCCCGGCATCAAGCGTCGCATCTACTACATCAGCAAAGACCAGATTGTGGCGTGGCCCACGCTCACCTACGACGCGCTCGGCCGCCTGACCAGCGCGGCCTACACGGGCAGCTTCGTGCTCGCAGCCGACGCCTCCTGGAAGTTCATCGACATCCTGACCGACAAGTCGCAGTTGACCAGCGAGGCCCAGGGCGAGTTCCCCAGCCAGACGCAGCTCAACAAACTCGTGGCCGTTCACCCCAGCGTGGGGCTTGAGGCATCGGCCCTGTCCGCATACGTCAACAACAACGACTGCGTCTATCTCGTCGAGACCGTGCGCGGCCAGTTCCGTGTTGTCGGCAGCGAGAAGTGGCAGGTGAAGTCCACCGTAGCCCAGGATCTGGGCCAGGGCGCCACCGGCACGACCAGCACCACCCTCAACGTGGAGGCCACCGACGAGTGCCCCGCTCCTTTCTACTTCGGCGAGATCGTCACCGAAGACGGCATCATCAACGAAGCTGACGATGGCGGCAGCGGTGGCGGTAGTGGCCATGGCGGCGGCACCATCATCCCCGGCACTGGCGGCGACCTCAAGCCGTTTGACGGCACTGGCGGCGGTGACGGCGATGGTGGCAACAGCCTGAATCCGTCAACCAACCTCAACCTCACGCCTACAGGTGGCGGCAACGATGAGAACACAGAGGAAGGTGAGGAGGAAAACCTGGATCCCGACCCCAATACCTACGCCGCTAGGTAATCCGTAATGGACGACGATAGCAATGGCATCGGGAGAACTTCGGTGGACATGAGCGGAGTCTTGGGGGACCTTGACTTTCCGAATGCCGACCTCAGTTCTCTCGATGTTTCGTTGCCGAGCGTCGAGACGCACCCTGCACAGAAAGACCTGTTCGAGGTGCAAAAGCGCAAGTCGTGGGACAAGTCCACCGAGGCCCGGTGCGACTTCTCCTACCGACTGCGACTGACCCGCCGCTCGGACATCAACTTCATATCCATCTGGCAAAAGACTGTCTATGGACGGACGCTCACCGACATCAAGGGCGACCCCGACATGGTGGCGTTTTTTGCCGACAGCATCTGCCCCGTGATCAAGGAGATGCTCGGGTACAACCTCAAGGATGGCCACTGGTGCATCTGCACCTCGCCGAAACGCCGACACAAGGTCAAGAACTTTGCGACGCTGATCAGCGAGCGTCTGGGCCGGATGCTGGAGATACCCTTCTATGAAGATGTGGCATTTTGCCACACCAAGCAACGAGTCAACGCGGTTTTTGAACTCAATGTTCTGCCCAAAGAGCCCAATATCATCGTCTATGATGACTTTGTTACAACCGGGCAGACATTGGCGGCTATGAGGAAACTCCTCCAGCCCTTGGGCAAAAACCTAGTTTGGTTTACAAACGTAAACAATAAATTATAATTTGAGAATTATGAATCAGAAGTTTACAGAGAAGGTGCAGGCATGGCTTGCCCAGGACGCTGAGCAACGTGACTACGCCCAGGGCGCACTCATGTTGCTTCAGCTCACGGGCAACCAGATCATGTACCGCAACCTGATAGCCAACCCGAAGAAGAACGCGCAGTTCATCGAGTACCAGCTGAAGAAGCGCCTGTCGTTCCGCCTCAACCAGGTCACGCATGAGCAGGTCGAGGCGATGCAGGCGCAGGTGGACAAGATCGTGGTCAAGCGCAACCTTGAAGTCAAGCAGGACAAGCCTGTCAATGAGTTCAAGGCAGGAAAGCGTGCCGACCACGACCAGTTGCCCGATGAGATCCAGGCCCTCTATGTGGAGAACCTGGGCATCGTCCAGAAGATGCGAGAACTGCATCTGAAGTTGCGCTCGCTCTCCCTGGAGAATGCCACCTGTCCCGACAGTGAGCGCTACCCGTTCCTCAAGGAGCTTATCGCCCTTGATAAACGGCTGCACTCCAACTGGGAGCAGTACGACCACTTCACCGGCACCGACGGTGAGCAGCAGCTTAACGTCGATGTTCGTGAGGAGAGCAAAAAGGCCGTCAAGATGATCAACCTTGCCAAGGGACGCTACGCCAAGAAGCCCACCGAGGAACTGAAGGCTCAGATCCTCGAATGGTACGGCAAGGTCATCAACCCGACCGAGAAGATGACCAACGACTTGAAGGAGTTGGGAATATTGTAAGAAAGGCAGTGATTTCTCACTGCCTAAAGTGCTCCACGGCTTGAAGTTATCGCGCCTTTTCGGGTAGCACAATGCAAAAGTAAAGCAAATCTGTGAAACGAACCGCCGACATATCGGATTTCTTGCAGCCGTTGAGAGATAAACCTTACCAGGCTTATCTCTCCAACGCCCTGCAGGTGGCCGACGTACTGGACTGGGTACTGCAACAGCTCGGCAAGTCCGAGGTGTGGCAGACCTCCTTCTCGATCAGTGAAGAGTTCATCCGAAGGCTCTTCTTCATCGAGAAGTCGGGCCTCGTCACCAAGTTCAACCTGGTGCTCGACCACAAGGCCACCAACAAAACCCTCAAGCTCTGGGCGTTCATCACACAGGTCATCAACACGACCTACCTTGCCGACAACCACAGCAAGGTCTTGCTAGTGCGCAGCCAGAAGGGCGAGGTGGTGAGTATCATCACGTCACAAAACCTCACACGCGGCAACCGCTGCGAGAGTGCCGTGGTGACCACCGACCTCGACATCTTCCGCACGCTGCACGCACAGATCCAGGATTTAATCACCAACCATTCCGTTCCGCTCAATGAACTATTCGCAAGAAGAATTGCAGCAGATTGAGCAGTTCGCCTCAATCTACCTGAAGATTAGTGACATGGCGGTGATCCTCGGCATACCTGCCGAAGTTCTCCGCTCGGACATCGCTGACCGCACCACCGAGGTAAGCCAGCGTTACCTCCGTGGCAAGGCGGCATCGAAAGTGAAGCTCCACCACCAGGAGATGATGCTGGCGCAGGTCGGCTCTCCGCTGGCCATCGAGAATGCCCACCGCAACCTGCTCGACATGGAAGACGACGAGTAACCATGGCACAACACAACACACTGGAAGTCTGCCGCGTTGACCTGTTCACGGCACGCGAAGAACTGGAGCAACGATACCCGCTGGTTATCGTTGCCGCAGTCATGCGCATCCGTGACGAATACAACTGGTTCCTGTCCAACCCCGACAGCAAGGACCGCCAGTTCGTTGAACAGGCCGTCTCACGCCACGGCATCAGCAAGATGCAGGCATACAACGACCTTGCCGTGGTCAAGGCGCTGCTGCCGCATCTGGCCCAGGCCTCCCGTGACTTCCACCGCTACCGCTACAACGAGATGATCCTGGAGACCTACCAGATGGCCAAGAAACGCAAGGACACCAAGACCATGGAAAAGGCCTCATCGTCCTATGCCAAATACAACCGTGTCGACCTGGAGGACGAGCAGGCCGTTCCCTATGACCTGATCGTGGTGCAGCCTTTCACCGCCACCGACGACCCGTCGGTGCTCGGCATCAAGCCCATTCCCCACATCAACCAGCGCATCCATGACCTGCTGGAGAAATACAGGTCGGAGAACATCGACATCGAGGACATCGAATATGAGGAGGCAGACCTCGAGGAAACCTCGCTCTTCCCTGAACAGGACAAAGATGGAACGGACAAAGAAGGAAATCTACTTTAACACGCCCCAACGGCTCACCCAGTTGATCGGCGCCAATACCACCGTCATCGTGGCGGGGCGACGAACCGGCAAGACCGATTCGATCGCCTCGCCCTTCGCGCTGCGCAACATGCAGCGCATGCCCGGCAGCACAGGCGGCATCGTCGTTCCCACCTACAGGCACGGCCTGACCAACACCATCCCCGGCCTGCTGGCGGCGTGGAAGCGGTGGGGCTACATCCAGGGCGTGCACTACGTCATCGGTCGGCGACCGCCCAAATCCTTCGGCAAGCCCATCATCGAGCCGGCCGAATACGAGCACGTCATTTCCTTCTACAACGGCTCCTGCGCCATCATCATATCCCAGGACCGCCCGGGCAGCAGCAACTCGCTGACCCTTTCGTGGCTCCTGATCGATGAGGCCAAGTTCATCGATTACGAGCGCCTCAAGGACGAGACGCTGCCTGCCAACGGCGGCATCAAGTCCTACTTCGGCCACCACTCCTTCAACCACTCCGTGATGATCCTGTCCGATATGCCGCAGACCCAGAAAGGCTCCTGGTTCCTGCACTATCAGGACAAGATGGACGTTGACCTCATCGAGACGATCAAGGGCACCGTCTATGAGATATGGCACCTGAAGCAGCGCATCCGTTCCATGAGGGAACGGGGCATCAAGGTACCCCGTTACCTCAAGACCTACCTGCGCCGCCTGGACACGAACCTCAACAAGATGCGCTCCGTGGCCGTGTACTACAAGGAGTACTCCTCGATCGAGAACCTCCAGCTGCTCGGCGAGTCGTACATCAAGCAGATGAAGCGCGACCTCACGCCCAAGACGTTCCAGACCTCGATCCTTTGTCAACGCATAGGCATTGCCAAAGACGGCTTCTACTCCTCGATGCGTGAGGGCCACAAATATAACGCCAGCGACTTCGACTACCTCGACAGTCTCGGCTATGACTTCTCCGAAAGCCAACTGGACAGCCGGGCCGACAAGGACATCAACCCCTTCGCCCCGATCTGCATCGGCATGGACTACAATGCCAACATCAACTGGATCGTGGCGGGCCAGCCCAACGGGCGGCGGCTGAACGTCATCAAGTCCTTCTACACGAAGTTCGAGCGCAAGATCCCTGCGCTGATTGACGACTTCTGCCGCTACTATGCCCACCACGAGACCAAGGTCGTTGTCTATTACTACGACAGTACCGCCCTGGGCGGCAACTATGCCGTCAACGAACAGGACTTCCACTGGGTGGTGTGCCACGAGTTCGAGCGGCACGGCTGGCAGGTCGAAGACATCAACCTGGGGAACCCCATGCGCCACGACGAGAAGTACCTGCTCATCAACCAGGGCTTTGCCGGCAAACAACGGCTCATGCCGATGTTCAACCGCCAAAACAATGATGACCTCATTCTCGCCATCCAGACGGCAGGCGTGGTGCGCGGCCGCAACGGTTTCCGCAAGGACAAGGGCGGCGAGAAACTCGCTGAGACCGAGGAAGACCTGCTGCAGCACCGCACCGACGGCACGGACGCTTTCGACACCCTCTACATCGGCTGCGAGAAGTTCCCGTACCGCGACTCCTTCGGTATTAACTCCAGCGGTGTGCTGTGATAGCAAAGCTGATGTGCGTAATCATTTGTGCTGCAAGCAAAAAATGATTTTGATTAACATCTTTTACAAATGGTGTGCCTAATTTTGGCACTGATGGCACCTTACTTTGCAAGTTTGATTGGTACCCTAGGCTTTAGGCTGCACGAGTTAACAAACCATTACCAACCAAACAAATGCTTCAAATATGGAACATTTAATGATTCCCCAGCCCGATGCACACGCACTTTGCAGCAGGCTGTACACCGGATGGCATTTTGATGCCCCACCAAAAGAGTTTTGTCCGTACCTGGTGTATGCGACAAAGCCAGTGATTAACCTTCAACCGTCCCTGGAGCGGCTCATGGAAATCCACAACGAGCAGGTATTCGGTACGTTACCGCCGATTGAATCATTGCCCGTTAATGCCTTTATCGGCATGGTCTCCTTTTCCCTAGACCCGCCAATGGACAAATCCGTCTTGACGCAATACTGCCAGGAACCCCTGTACAGAGTGTCACGCTGTAACTTCTTCGACAGACCGTTCCACTATGACCACATGCGACAGGACATCGATCTGAAGGCCATCTGGCCTTACCATTCCGTCAGCATTGTGATCCGCCCACACTACAGCCTCGGCACACTGTCCTTTCCTGTGAGCGGACAGACCTTCATGCTGGCAGCATCCGGCGGCTCCATCATCCTTGATCTGACCCAGGAGATCCGCAACCTCATTCTCAACGACCCCGAGGATGAGGAAACCCTCAAGGAAATCAGACAGGTTTGCCTGATCTGCGGCAGACGCATGAAATTCTTTGACTCCACCGAAGGCATCGAGATCATCTATGAGCAAGATGCCAACGGAGACCCGGTCACTTATCCAAGTGACTTATCGCCGGATAAACGCCTGATGCGGGTATCAGTCCTCATCAGCTGCGCCAAACCCTGGCGATAATCGACGGCAACTTGCAGCAATTCCAAAAATTGTTGTATCTTTGCCACTGCCAATCTTCATGATTGACAGGACATCGCGGAAAAACTAAAGACGTTGTACCGTTTTGCATTGGAAATTTAGGCAACTTTCAATCGGAAAACAGAAATGGTATGATGACTTGCACTATGGCGCAAGTCGTTACTTCCTGTTTTCCTGGCAGCCTAAAGCCTCCAATGCAGAAGTTCGGCTTGCGCTTCATTTCGCCCCATTTAATCTTTTTCCATTTTCCAGTGCCGAGATTTGGCACTTCCACACACTACCTTTGCGGCGTGGAATAAATTTTTTCCATATTTTAGAGAGAAATTCTAAAATTAGTAGTAAATTTGCCATTGCCTATTTCCCCATGAAGGGGAAGATACCTGCAATAGACTGGACAATATAGAGATTTCACAAACTCCTTTGCGGTTATATAGGCTTTGGTCGGCCTGCAGGGACTGCATTGGAGTTTGGTTTTTATTTTGATAAATATGAATAATATAAAATCACAACTGCTAGATATAATAGAGCGAGAGCAAGTCGCTTTTCAGTTCGGTGATGGTCTTATTTGCTTTACCAAGACAGAAGAAGAATGTGGTTCTTCGGATCTGAATCAGGAACTTCAAAATGAAGTTAAGGAGATGAGATTGTCGATTTATCAAGCCAAAAGCATTAGCAAAATTGATAAGGAATCACTTCTTGATGACAGATTGGGATTTGCAGAATTCGCCTCATGGTCTAACGAGAATGATACCTTGATTCTCGTGGATAATCATCTGCTTATCTGTATTCCACGTATATTAAATTGGGCAGCATAGAATAACTCTCGGAAAGATTAATTTGGCTAGAAAGAAAAAAAATATTCGTGTAGCTTTAATTGATGCGGACTTACTTTGTAATGGTACGCGTCATCCTAATCTTGCTTTATTAAAAATTGCAGGCTATTTTCGAGATAATGGGTTCATCAGGAATTCAGAAAGTGATAATAATAATTCATACGAGTTACTAACTAATGATAGTATATTTGATGATTTATTAAAATATGACTATTTTTATATTTCATGTGTTTTTACATTCACTCTTGAAAATCCACCATCGCTTCTGTCTCGTTTATTAGCGGACAAAGAATTAAAAAGTCGTGTTCGCATGGGTGGTACGGGAAGCTATGCTAATTTGTCTATAGAAGATGGTTTTCTAGAGAAAAGAGAAGAAGATATTCATAGGCTTGAAAAAGACCGCTTTCTCAATTCGCTTGTGAACAAATCAGGAACACATGGTATAGATATGAGAACACAGATGCCAGACTATCATCTATATGATAGCTTCATCAGTAAAATGGAAACCGTTAGAGCATCTGCAGCATATTTTAAAGATTACAAGTATTATTCTATTGGCTTTTTAACAAGAGGATGTTTTCGTCAATGCGCATTCTGCGTTAATAAACTTGAACGTAGAGCTGTTCCATATTCAAATATAAACGATTTCTTAGACAATGAGATTGACGACAAAACTGGGAAACTAAAAAGACCGTACATTTATTTATGGGATGACAACTTCTTGGCTTCAAATTATTGGGAAAAGCTTCTAGATGAACTTAATAATACAGGGAGACCTTTTCAGTTCCGCCAAGGTTTAGATGAGAGGATTCTGGCTCAACATAAACGAGGTGAAGAGATAGCTAAAAAGCTTGCCAATTCTAATTATCACGGGGACTTCATATTTGCCTTTGATAACTGGAAGGACAGAAAGCTAATTGTTAAAGCTTTGAAAATTTGGAAGTATTATTGTCCAAAGAAGGAAACCAAGTTCTATCTTTTCTGTGGTTTCCATCAGACGCCTACAGATGATAAGTTATTTCAACAAGACATAGCTGAAATCTTTATGCGTATAACAGTCTTAATGAGATATGGTTGTTTAGGCTATATAATGAGACATGAAGATTACAAAAAATCACCACTTCCTAATATATATGTACAAATCGCTAGATGGTGCAATCAACCAGGCTTTTATCGAAACCTTTCGTTCTGGCAATATTGCTATAAGAATCAAACTTATTGGGAAGAACACAGCCTTGGTATCAAACATGATCGACTAAAATCATACGAAGAGTTTCTGGTTGACCTTAATAATGGATATTATGAAGATAAAAAAATTTGTAAGACTTTGCAAACTGTCCATGATTTCTTAGTTAAGTTCAGTGAACATAGAAACTTATTTTTAAGCTTTTTTAATTTGTCCTTTAAACAAATGATAGATCCCACTTTGTGGCAAAGAACGTCAAATGAAAGAAGATGAAAAGATATTAATCAGAGCATTCTATTCCCAATCTTTAGATTTGGATTCCAATGTTAATAAGGGTGAGTTAGTCTTACACACTCTTCTCAAATTCTCGTGCAATTCTATTTTAAATTTAATACTCGAGAATTTTAATTATTTTTCAATTGAAAAGAAAGATATTCCACAATTTAGTGATATAAATGATTGTTTTGACAAAGTTCCATTCCTTTTGGAAAATTGCGGTATAGATGGCGTCGATTACCGTCAGATGGGGTACCTATTAAGAACAGAGCCTCGAAAAGAAGGAGCTGATAAGAAATATGGTGAAAACCATATGAAAACTGCTGCTCTTATGGGGCTGTGTTCAATAAAAAAAAGGAAGGCATATATAAATACAATAACTACCGCTTTTAATAAATTATCAAACGAAGAAAGAAAGGACATTAGACCCAAATTGGCCCTACATATTCCTTTCATTCAAAACTATTATTTTGATGGAGCTAGTCAAGAAGCGTTGATGAAGAATTTATCTATTTTGTCTGAATCAACAATCATAAGGAGAAAGCCAAATTGTGTTACTCTTATCGAAATAATAGATAAATCATTATTTTCATCATGAGTTTCAAGGATATTAATATAAAGCCATCTTATGAATCAGGTGTTGATGACATCATAGAAGAATTTTATGAACCGGCATTAAGCACCAGCATTCAATATGACAGGATAGCAGGTTTCTTCTCGTCTTCATCTCTCGCTATTGCTGCACGAGGAATGAGTGAATTCATTAAAAATGGGGGAAGAATGCGTCTTATAACAAGTCCAAAACTAAATCCTGATGATGCCAATGTAATTAATAAATTTATTACGTCATATGAATCATTAAACTTAAGTGATTTTGGTATTGATTTAGACAATATACAAAGTGACTTTGAAAAAAACCACGTTAAAGCGCTTGGTTGGCTATTAAAAGAAGACCGTCTGGAAATTAAAATGGCCATTCCCATAGATGACAAATCTGATCCAGACTTTAAAGAAATGAATAAAGGTATTTTCCATCAGAAGGTAGGACTGCTGGTAGATGAAAAGGGAAACGAACTTTCTTTCAGCGGATCTATTAATGAGTCGGCTTCAGCATGGGTTTTTAACGATGAAGAATTTAAAGTATTCATGGCAGACATGTATCCGGTTTTTTTTCAAAGCGACAAAAATAGATTTAATGATATATGGAATGGAAAACGTAACAATCTAAAGATTTACGACTTGCCTAATGCCGTAAAAGATAATATTATCAAATATTCAAATAATTTTGATATAGAATCTATTTCTATAAAAAGGTATCGGGAGAAAAGGAATCATAATAACTTTTCTCTTACTCCTATCTCTCTCTTTTCATATCAAGAAAAAGCTGTTAAAAAATGGATTCAATCTGACTATCGCCTACTTTTTGAAATGGCAACAGGAACAGGTAAGACGAGAACAGCATTGGCGTCCATGGCTTATCTTTTTAATCGAATAGAATCTTTAATTGTTGTCATTTCTACGCCTCAGAATGTATTGTCGCTTCAATGGATTGATTCAATAAATGATTTGAAAATATCGTATGATTTATTAAGTATTATTGATGGAACATGTCAGAATTGGAGGACAGACTTAGAGAATATGTTGTTAGAAAACTATAATGGCAATAAACATGCTAAGCATTGCATTATTTTAACAACACACGCTACATCTTCTAGCGTGGATTTCATTGATCTAATTTCTAATAATACATCAACAAGGACAAGAACACTTTTTATAGGAGATGAAGTTCATTGGCTTGGAGCAAGGCAATATAGGAGAGCCCTATTAAATAAATACGATTATCGTATTGGACTTAGTGCGACACCTACAAGGTGGTTCGACGAAGACGGATCTGCATTTATTATGAATTATTTCGGTGACTCTAAGTTTGAATTTACTATAAAAGATGCTTTAACTACAAGAAACCCAAGAACTGGTTTACCGTTCCTTGTAGATTATTACTACTACATCCAACAAATTCACCTTAACCAGGAAGAAACTGAACGGTACAAAAACGTAACGGCAAGAATACTTAACCTTTATCGTGTAAAGGATAAAAATGATGAACAAAGTGACCGTTTACAAAGGCTTCTTGAAGAGAGAGCCAATATTATAAAAAATGCTGAAGAAAAAATAACCGCATTGTCAAATTTGATTGACAAGCTTAATCAAGACGATAGTATTCATGACTTGATAATTTTTGTTTCACCTCAGCAAATAGATACAGTTATAAAAATTCTTTTTCAGAAAGGTATTTATTTTCATCGTCTAACTGAAAAAGAAGGGACTAAGAAAAGTGCTAAATATAATGGTCTTTCCGAAAGAGAGCATATTATAAAAGCATTCAAGAAAGGTCTATTCCAAGTTATAATAGCAATTAAATGCCTTGATGAAGGAATTGATATCCCAACCGCTTCGCGAGGTATTATCCTTTCAAGTAGCACAAATCCAAGAGAATATGTGCAAAGGATAGGAAGAATAATAAGGCAATCAGAAGGGAAAGATAATGCTGTCCTTTTTGACTTCTGCGTAGCTTCAGTTACAGGATTAAATAAAGACGAAATTGAACTTGAGAAAAGAATTAAAAATAAAGAACTTGTGCGTATCAAAGAAATTGCAACTAATGCAATTAATCACGCAGAAGTTTTAAAAACGCTATCAACATTTTAAATATATATAATATGGCTATAAACAAAAAAATCATCGAAAAGATTGAACAGCGGGCAAGTAATAATCCGTTGGAGGTAGAAGTTCTAGTCGCTTTTCTTAAATGTGTTGACGAAGGCAAACAAAAGGCTAGAGTTTTTGAACGTTTTCTAAAAGTCATAAAATAGTGTAATTATGAGAATTCAGACCATACAAATCAAAAATTTCCGCCAGCTTCTTGACGTAGCATTACATTTTAACAAGTCTGATGATAAAAAAGATTTTCATATCATTCTTGCAAAAAATGGTGTGGGGAAAACGAATATTCTAAATGCTATTACATGGTGCCTTTATGAACAAGAACTACATTTAGGCGATGAAAATCAAGCTGAAAGTACACTCAATAAAAACGTGATAGCGGAGTGCCGACAAAGAGGTGGTGGTAGAGAAGAGATGAGTGTTATCATTACTATATTGGCCGATAATGGTGAAAGGATAACATTCAAAAGAACTGCCAGCTATAATATAAACGAAAATTCTGTACTGGAGCTATCAAACGAACCATCAGTATCAATTATAGATCCCATCCTACCTGGTGGCAGTGTAGTCTATACAACTAAGGAAGAGTTCAATGAAACAGTACATCGCTATCTTCCATTTAGCATTAAGGATTATATCTTTTTTGATGGAGAGCAATTATATCAATTCTTCAAACGAGAAAGTTTAGAACAAATTAAAGTAGGTGTTGATGACCTTACTCAGGCTTCTTATGTAAAAGAAGTGTCAGATGATTTGAAGGATAGAGTCAGGAAGCAGCTCACAGCAAAGCTTTCAAGCGCGTCGGACCTAAAGCTAAAAGAGCAGTCAAGATTAGCAGAAGAAGCAGAAAAAGCGTTAGATAAATGTGTCGAACGTATTGATGAATACAAACGTCAAATTGATATCTGTGATGAAGAAATCGAATTGAGGAATTCGATTATCAATCAATATGCTGACTTAAAAGAGAAAGACGATGAATTAAAACGCATCCAAAATGAAATCGAGGAAGTCAATGATAGTATTTCTTCTCAAAAGAAAAAAAGAATTGATACAGTTAGAAAATACTATATTAAATTAGGCTTACTACCTTCGGTAAAATGCTTTTATGAATATCTCAAAGAGCAAGATGAATCCGGCAATCTGCCTCCGACATTTGACAAAAGTATCCTTGAGAGAATTCTAGCTGAACATGAATGTCCAGTATGTGGAAATCAAGTAGAGAATACTGAACATGTACAAAGACTGATGGATAACATAAGTATGGCATCATTGACGGCAAACATTTTAACTAGGAGCAAGGTCGCTCTTGAACCATTTTATGGCAATATTCAGACATATAAATCCGAAATTGAAACCTTGAATGATTCTATAGACAGATTAGTGTCTAAATATAATGATCTTGAAGTGGTACATCAGCGATTAGCTAAATATTTACGAGATATTGCAAATAAAGACGAAATCAAGAAGGCAATAGATGAAAGAGAAGACTTTAAAAAATCTAAAGAATCATACATTGAGAAAAGAGCTTTAGACAAAAGCTCATTAGGTGGTTTAAAAAACAATTATTTAGAACAAAAGGAAAAACTTGAAAAGTTAGTCGAAAAGCATAATGAACTAAAAGAAGTAAATAACCAAATACAATTCTTTAATAAGTGCATCGAAGATTTAAACTCGATTCACACCGAAATTGTCAATGAAACTCGCGATGAAATGCAGAAAGAAACGTTTGATAATTTCAACAAACTTCTTTGGAAAAAAGATACTTTTGTCGAATTCCAAATTACTGAGGATTACAAATTCCGTCTAATAGATCAATTTGGAAATCAAGTCTTAGGCTCTTGCAGTGCAGCAGAACGTTCAATTCTAGCTCTTTCTTTTACTTTAGCAATACAAAACGTATCAAATCATGATTCGTTATTGTTCATTGATACTCCATTAGGTCGAATTGATGATGAGAATCGTGAGAACATAATAGATGTTCTACTTGATATAGCTAAGAAAAAACAAGTCATTCTAACCTTCACGACCTCTGAATATAATCAGATTGTAAAGACGACAATTAATAACGAGCAGAGTACTATTAATAATTTAACCATGATCAATGGTATAACAAAAGTTGAATAAGTTATGGCAAAATCAGTTTTAGATGTAACAAAAGATGTTAATAAATTCATCTTTGAACAATTAGACAAAACAACATTTTTTGGGCTTAATAGACCTACAGATCGCCTTGAATTATTCAATTTTGCGCTTTCTGTCGGAGTCAATTTAGTCGGCAAACCTACTCCTCTTTCTACAAGAGAGAGTTTAGTACGAACAGAACGACTGACGGATAATGAGGATTTGAAATCACTCTACCGATCAATCTATTACGATAAATATATTAAAGAGTCTAATGGAGAAATAAAAATTGATGCAATAGTCGATGATGATACAATTCTTAAAGCTATTGAAGAATATGCAAATTCAGGCTTCATTAAAATTAAGGATTGGTTAGATGAGAAATTGGACCCAGAGACATTGCGTCTTCGACTTATGACAGAAATGACTAGAATTATCGAAAAGGAGTTTCCTCCTGAACAATAAAAAAGAGATTTCATCCTACGATCTAGATATGAATGAGTGACCAAACCCAGATATCTCGCCCCGAGTCCACCGCTCCCTTGATAGTCTATAAACCATCGGAGCTGTTGGGAATAATTGCGTCTTACTTCTCACAGCAGGACGTGAACAAGCACGTCATCTTCCTGCAGGGCATCTACTGGAAGAATCCCAAGAACAACCCTGCCTGGGCATACCGCTACGACGTGCTGCGTGACGAGAACACCCAGTCCGAGATCACCCTGCAGATACCGCACAAGCTGGGCGACGAGATGAAGGACGGCAGCCTGGTGACAGTCGGCGGCATGTTAGGCCGCAAGATGCAGAACGACGGCCGCATCCAGATACAGCTTCTTGTCAGCCGTATCGAGGTTTTGCAGGACCAGGCCATTGATGAGGACGAGATCAAACGCATGGAGATCCGCCGTGCGAAAGCCACCAAGGGCTTCCGCAACGTCGATTCCATTCTGGAGCAACTGCTGTTCACCGACCAGCGCCCCAAGGTCGCCCTAATCTTCGCCACGACATCGATCACCATGTCTGACTTCAACGCCGGCATACAGGCCGCAAAGGCCGCCATTGACTTCGTTGAGCAGCGTGTAAACTTCGCCAACTCAGCTGAATTGTGCCAGCGGCTTAAAGCCATCGACGGCCAGCACTTCGACGTGCTCGCCCTCGTCCGTGGAGGTGGCGGCGGCATAGAGAACCTCGATGACCTTGATGTGCTGCAGACCGTGGCCGACCTGCAGACACCGCTCATCGCCGCCGTGGGCCATGTTGAGGAGAAACTCTTTATCAAGCAGATTGCTGATAAAGAGGCTCCCACGCCCAACGGCCTAGGTCAATATTTTTCTGACATGGTGGAGCAGGTCAGCGAGAAGAAGACCCGCTCTCGCGCTGCACTGACCGAGCAGATCAAGAAACAATTCAAGGACCAACTTGAAGCAGGGCAGAAACAGAACAAAGAACTCCAGGAGAAACTCGCCGCCCTCACGAAGAACCAGCAGGAGGCTGCAAAGCAGCACAAAGAGCAGGTGCAGGCTGCCCAAAAACAAAATAAAGAGCTTCAGGATAAACTGACCCAAATTCAAAGGGCAAACACCGACCAACAGCAGAAACAGAATAAGGCCCAACTTGAATTGCAAGAGCAACTCAAGCAGCAGCAGAAGGCCGCCGATGAGCGTTCAAAAGAACTGAACGCCAGCATTCAGAAAATGCAGCAGACCAACGGTGAACTTCAGAAGTCCCTCTCTCAACTGACAGCACAAAACGCGCAGGCTGCTAAAGACCTCACGGCAGCCCGAGACCAGGCACGCAGCCTTGAGCGCCAGTTGAGCGAACTCCAATCCAAAGGCGGCGCCCCCAACATCACATACATTATCGCCGCCATCATCATTACAGCGGTCATTACCGCTATAATTTGTGTTTTCTTAACTAAAACGATATGATAAAATGAGTCCGCTTTATAGAGATTACGTAATTGAAAATGTAAGAGAAGATAGATTTGTTCCATATGGACGGGTTTATGTTATAGAGGCAAAATATACTCTTTATCACTTTGATTATATTAATGATTATCATTATGCGCCTCCAGAGACAAAACATGAACTTTTTATAATTCCAAGAGATTATAGCTTACTTAATCAAATATTAGAAAAGTCTAAGAAGAATAATAATGCTTGGAAAGTTGATATCAATGGCGATGACTTTCGACATCAAAGTATCTATTATGTAGATGGCACGTCATACTCTAAATTACCAAAAAATGTGCATAAATCCATCCGTTACAATGAGATGATTGGTCATAATACAACATTAGATAGTTTTATTATAGTAAAGAATATAGACTTCGATGATTTCTTGAGGAAAACATTCAATTCTATGATTTTAAACCAATTATCTAAGTCTTGTCATAATAGTTATTTGTACACATTTGATAGGAAAACAAGGAAATTTTCTGCAAATGATATCTATTTAGAATATAAAGGAGAAGTTATAACCGAATTAGTATTTTTAGAAGATGTTTATAAAGGAATTCAACATTTGATTTCTGAAGAGCAATTAAATCGCTTAAATAGTGAAATAAGAAAATCAAATCCATCGGATTATAATAATATTTTTTCAGTTCTTACCGGTTTTTGTGAAATTAGATATCAGATTGGAATTGGCAGGATATATAAAGATTTATGTAAAAGTTTAGCATTGGCCTCTTTAAAAGAAGCGGACATTCCCTATATTGCTGAAACTGGCAGCACAAACCAGCCTAGATATTGGTAGATTATTATGATTTACACTGAAGAAACCAACAGCCGACGCCTAAACATAATCGTTCAGGACGATTTTGACTGGCTCCAGCTGTTCGATGACCAGAAGCAGCGCAACGAGATACCGATTGTCCTCAATGAGGGCAATATGGATTTCTTCTATCCGAACTGGAGAACCGAGTATGATCCCCAGAACATTCCCGGCTCCATTGATGAACTGGTGGCCAACCGATTCGATTCCATCAGCATCGTGTTTTCCGAAGGAGTTACTTTCGATGCAGGTGAAGGCCGGTACGAGGTCACGGCTTTTTCCATAGCCTTCCCTTGTGATGAGGAACAGGACAAGTTTGACATCCCTGCCGAGGGCAAGGTATTAGCCAAACTGTTTTACCAGGTTTCACCTGATCTGCCCGTCAGTTGAATGGAGGTTCCCTGCAGAGAACGGCTCAAGGCCCTGCTCGTTTCGATACGCGACGAGCAGAACAGGCTCATGGCCAGACGAGGAATGTCCAGGCAACTGAACGCCTCGTTTGCCGTGAAACTGGAGCCATTGAAAACGCCCATCTATGTCATGTGTCAATACCTGGGCGACGGCGACTTTCCCGATAGCAAGGAGCAACGCATCTGGCTATCATCATTCAAGACTTCGCCGCCCGAGTATCTCTCAGAGTGCATCATGCAGATCAAGTCATGTGAGATTCCTATCGATAACCTGACGCTGCGCCGCCAACTCATCGACTTCTATTCAGAACTTCAAGAACAATTCAACGCATAATCAGTTATAGTTAATGTGCCTCGGAAACGCAAGCGTTCCGGGGCTTTTTTCATCGGTAAAGGAGGGAAACGCCCCTGGTGTGGCGCTCCCTCCTTTGCTCTTATTACGCACGGCCCTCTGCTTGACGGGAGAGGAATGATATTGAAGCCGCATTGATGAAACAAAATGTTGACATTGTCCTGTCGCTACCACCTTTTACACCGCAAAGCTAGCGGGCATCGTGATACTGCAAGGCCAGGCAAAGTTGCCTCGAAATAATCCACAAAATTTGACGCTGCGCATAAAATTTGGCCAGTCCTGCGGATGGATTTTTTCGGTCAAGCCTTGACAGACGTATCACTAACAGCCCTCGCTCTTAAAGCAGTGTAAAAAGGTTATACGCGACAACATGGACAATGATTATTAACATTTTAAAAATTTCATCATTA